>OJGT01000011.1_pt1 | contig 224593 bp, 183 predicted proteins | sample 1595031 | NCBI WGS metagenome assembly OJGT01 (sample SAMN05416857, study PRJEB24817) | seawater metagenome | isolation source: Sea water | place: Canada:Atlantic | collected 2013-11 | reverse complement strand
ATTAACGTGTTTTTGTTAATAGTTTTTATTTACTTATTATTGATTGAATGGCTTTAGGAATGCAGTAGGTGTTGATGAATTCAAAGGGTTATTGAGCCAAAGGTTCTATAGAGCGAAGCGACCCCCGTTCTAGTAATACGGGGGTAAAGTATTTTCTCTAACCCTTATTTTAAATATCTACAATTTACCTTATTAAATTTGCATTCCATAGGCGGGGTATTTCTTAGTAAATTAATATACTTTTTTACAAATATTGTTCTACACTTCTATCTCTGTATAAAAAACAACCAACAAGGAAGAGGTATAACATGAAATTCTTATTAATCTTATTAACAATCATTTCAACTTTTTCATTTGCTGATAGTTCTTTAAGTGTGCCTAGTGAGTTAGGAAATGAAAACATAGTTAAAGAATTGTCTAAACCTATTATTGATGGAGACTGTTTACTAGCTGCAACGCGTGAACCTGGTACTTGTGATTGGGGAGAATGTGTAGATAATTGTGATGCTGAAAGAGTTGATTGCCTTAAAAGAAGTAATTCAAGTGTTTGTGGGCCAAAATACGTTAAGTGTAAAAAAAATAGGTGTAGTAAATGTAAATGATAGTTTAATGATTTCAAAACTTATTTGAGTGTAAATTATGATTTATATTGGGTATGGATTATTTTCTATTTCAATTGGCTTTTTTATAGGATCATCTAACTCGCCAGTTGTTGTTGCATTCTTTGCAATATTGGTTGGTTTGGTTGGTGCCTTTTTTGGAGCATTAAAATTATTAGACGATAGTAAGAGTCGCTTAATTCATGCTAATTACGTCGGAAAATTATTAAGTGTGTTTGCTCTTGGTTTGATCGGAGGTGAGCTTATTGGCGAGTCATACAGGAATAATTTGTTATTCGCAGAATATACTACTCTTCCTTGGAAAGGGTTAGATGAACCTAAAACAACTTATGAAGCCTTAGATTGGTTGATGGTGAAGGCTAAAATGAAATCTTTGGGTTATCAAGATAGCGATATTTCAGCGATATATTTAATACGGTTAAATGAAATTAAAAGTATAAAAGTTGAAAGAAAGTCTGAAGTTGAAGAGGGGATAAGCAAATATGAAATGACAAAGCTATATGATAAAGAAAGCCCTTTTAATGAAGTTTTAGAAGTCTCTAAATTAAATGCTCAGGTAAAAGGGTTCCGAGGTCCTTCAAGTGTTGATAATTGACGAGACGCTAAATAGCTTTATCATGTAATTTGTGTGGGAATAATTGAGTGTAAACTTGCCACAAAATATTTAAATTCCTATGACCAGTTACTTGGGCTACTTCTTCAATGGAGTAGCCTTGCTCAAATAGCCTACTTGCTCCTTCACGTCTTAAATCGTGATACCTTAAATCTTCAATACCCAATTCATTACGTACACGTTGAAAGCCAACACTTACGCTTCGGGATTTATAAGGGAATATGAACTCACAATTTTGAGGCTGTCTAATGGCAATGTTAAATGATTCACCTAATAACGGTGCAATCATGTGATTACCTTTCTTTTTTCTTGGATCTTTTCTATCTCGAATCAAAATTGTTTTATGTTCTCGGTTTAAGTCCTCCCATCTTAATCCACATACTTCGCCAATTCGCATGCAAGATAAAATGCTAAAGTCTAAAATGTCATTGTATGGAATTCTTACATTTCCATTGGCTTTTTGGCCTTCTCTAATTGTGAGGGCAGCTTTTAGTTTATCTATTTCTATAAGAGTAGGCCGTCTAGTTCTTTTCTCACTTTTACCTATTAACTTCATATCAATCAATGTAGGTAAGGCTTCTTCAAAAATTTGATAATTGGCTTCAATCTCAAATACTGGATAGGCTTTTTTCATGACTCCACGCAAATATGACATGTCGTGATAAATGGTTGCCGGTTTTGTTCCTGATTCAATGCGTTCTTTACAGTGTCTGATTAAATCACTGGTTTTTAGCTTGTTACTTTGTGCTTTAGCAATGTCACAGTCTCGGAGCATCTGGATTACGTAACGTTTAGTCCTACCTGTACTACCCCATAAGTGCTCATCTTCAATATATAGGTCTATTAAGTTACCAATCGATATTGCTTTTTTAATTCCAATTTCTTCGTTTTCAATTTCTTGGACGCGTTTTTTGCCATAAATTCGTGCTAATTCTTTTTTACGGAATGTTTTAGATTCTCGGTGTATAATCGCATTGTTTTTTTTAACAACGATTCCACAGCGGTAACTGAAGTCACCATTAGCTTTGGCGCGTTTTGTAATTGTGAATGATGCCATTAGAAATCCTACTCTTTTATGGTGTACATATGGTGTACCATAGATCGAAATTGAAGGTAATTCAACGCAACTCATGGTAATTTATACAGTAGTTATTGTAAGGTAATAAAGTGTCTAGCCCAGTAAAACCAATAAATTCAACAAATTCAATAAGTCATAAGCTTTCCATTGCACCCATGCTGGATTGGACTGACCGTCATTGTCGTTATTTTTATCGTGTAATGTCGAAGCACACTGTGTTGTATACCGAAATGGTAACCACAGGTGCAATTCTATTTGGCAAAGGTAATTACCTTGAATATAACCAGCAAGAACATCCGGTAGTGTTACAGCTGGGTGGTAGCGATGTAAAAGCGATGACTGAGTGTGCAAAAATTGCTGAGCAACAAGGTTATGACGAAATTAACATTAATGTTGGTTGTCCGTCTGACCGTGTGCAAAACGGTATGTTTGGCGCTTGTTTAATGGCTGAGCCACAACTAGTCGCTGATTGTGTTTCGAGTATGCAAAACGCTACTAGTATTCCTACTACGGTTAAGTCCCGAATCGGAATTGATGATTTAGACAGTTATGAGTTTTTACATAAATTTATGACTACAGTAAGCGCTGCAGGTTGTCAGCATTTTATTATTCATGCGCGCAAGGCGTGGTTAAGTGGTTTAAGCCCTAAGCAGAACCGAGATATTCCGCCGTTGGACTATCAACGTGTTTATCAAATTAAGCAAGATTTCCCCGAAACAGAAATTTCGATAAATGGCGGTATAAAAAGCTTTGTTGAAGCAAATGAGCATATGCAACACATTGATGGCGTGATGATCGGCCGAGAGGTTTATCAGAATCCATATATGCTAGTAGAAGCTGACAATGCTATTTGGCAAGCGAATGAGTCGGTTAAATCACGACAAGCGGTGATTAATGAGATAGTGCCATATATTGACTATCACGTTGCTAATGGTGGTCGTGCGTGGCATGTCATAAGACACATGCTAGGTTTATGTAATGGCTTAGCGGGTGCAAAGCAGTTCCGTCGCTTTTTAAGCGAAAACTGCAGCGGCCAAGCAGTGTCAGGCGATATTTTGCAACAAGCCTTTACAAGAGTAATACAGCTAAACCCTGACTTAAACTTAGCTGTGTAATTTACGCGTGTAATTTGTTCGCATAGCTTAACCAAAGCTTTTTTCATTTGTTACACCTGTAAGTTAACGCCGGTGTGCAACATTATAAAAATCCCGATATCGGTATATGACTTCTCGATTTCGGGACATTCTTAGCATTAATGCTATTTTCTTCATTGTTCGACTTTAAATTCACTATAAGTTAGTTAATTTAACCACATCGCTTATCTATTACGGTGTTTTTAACAAACCACATTATTTTGTAAAAATTAAATTCACTTAAAAAACAACGAACTAACAAATAGTTCGATCCTTGGCACAACCTTTGTAAGTGTTTATGCAACTTAACTAGTAACAAGTTATAAATTACAGCTGTTTAAACTGCTAAAAAGGAATGATGCAATGCCAAGCTTAACCATGTTATTTACCCTATTTATGTTACCCGGTGTTTGTATGCTGGCAACGTCTTTTGTTGTTGCGCGCTTAGAGCAAGGGAAAAAGTCTATATTGTCTCAAGGTTAGTATTGCAGGCTCTGATACAACCTTGGGTTTCACCAGCCTACAAAGCCAATTGATAGGTTAATTGCTACTTAAATACTTTTGCTTTTAACTTGCTAACCCCTACTATTTTTCATTGTCAGGCTTTTTGTCTGATTTCTTGCCACTTAGGTAGAAACTTCTCAAGTGTAAACGCTGTACTTTACGATTAATCTCAGCTAATTTTGCTAAATGTTAATTAGTAAACTCCTCAGCATATGACTTATTTTCAACAGTTAATTTCTTGTACCGATTTACATGCCATTTTGGACTGTAAAGACCTTGTTGTGCTAGATGCCAGTATTCCCCCTGTAGGAAAAATGACAGCACCTACGCATAGCTGGCCTGGGCATTGTATTGTGAAGGCTCGGCGCTTTGACCTAAACCAAGACTTTTCTGATCTTGATAGTGATATGCCGCACACTATGCCATGTGCTGAACATTTTGAACGTGCGGCGCAAGCCTTGGGTATTAACCAACAAAGCCAGATTGTAATTTATGATGACCTTGGATTATTTTCAGCGGCAAGAGCTTGGTATATGTTTCGAGCGATGGGGCATAAAAATGCTGCGGTATTAGACGGTGGCTTGCCTTATTGGCTGTCGTTGAATAAACCAGTAACTAGCGTTGGTGCTGATGGGAATACCGACGGTCTTGCAAAAGGTAATGCTAAAAGTAATGTGAAAGGGGACTTTGTTGCTAATGTGCAGAAGAATTACTTTTGTGATTGGCGTGAGGTTGAGCTGCAAATAGATAAGCAGCAAGAAGTCATTTTAGATGCTAGAGCTAATGATCGTTTCCGCGGTGTTGTTGCGGAGCCGCGTGCAGGCGTGCGTAGTGGACATATTCCAAGTTCAAAAAACTTACCTTTCGGCGAGTTATTCGATGTTTCCAATCATGGTTTGTTTAAGTCGGCAGATGAACTGACTAAAATTTTTCAACAGTTAAATACCGCAAATAAGCCGATGGTTATGAGCTGTGGCTCAGGTGTTACGGCTTGTGTTCTTGCTTTAGCAGCAGATATAAGTGGTTTAGAACACGTTCGTGTTTATGACGGCTCCTGGAGTGAGTGGGGATCATTGCCGCATACACAAGTTGAAAAAGGCTAGTTAAGGTTATTTAGCCACAAGTTTGTTATTCGTATTATGGCAGTTAGCGCTGCCACTTTTATTCTTACTTTTTATCCGCAATTTTTATCACTGCTATTTTTATTTTTACGGCTAAAAACATTCAGCTTCATTGTTGTTACCTGTCTTTCGAAAATCTCCAATTAAATAATCAAATATCCGTTGGTCAATTTCACTAACTAATGTGTTTATATTGACCATTTTATCGTGTGACATATTATGTCTTGAAATTCCGTGTTTTTCGTGCTTTTGTATAAACATATAAATAACAGCTACTTAAAAGTTTTTCATCAGTTGGCACAGCACTTGTAATAGTAATATCAGAAATCAACAAGAAAGGTTAATCGTTAACTTTTCATGTTACTGACATAAGGATATCAATAATGAAACTTTTACCAAGTAAACAAGCTTTAAGCACCGTTTTATTATCTTGTACGTTGCTATTTACTTTTAGCGCTTCAGCAGAAGAAGCATCTTTAGAACGTAGTTTAGCAGCAACAATACAGGCACAGGGACAAAAGGCCGCACGTGATTTATCAGCGGAACTATCAAATTCTATTAAGGCTGAGTTAAACCGTTTTTCACTACGCTATACAACCGTGAAGCCACAAGAAGTAGCTGCAGTGTCAAAGCAAACTAAATTACGTCAACAAAAACAACAAACTTCAGAAGAATAACAGGAGAAATACCATGGGCATGTTTTCACGATTCACAGATATTATTAACGCGAACATTAATTCAATGTTAGACAAGGCTGAAAATCCAGAGAAGATGATCAAGTTGATCATTCAGGAAATGGAAGAAACGTTAGTTGAAGTTCGTTCAACAGCCGCTAAACATATTGCAGAAAAGAAAACGGTAATGCGCAATATTCGCGATATGGAAAGTCGTGTTGCTAATTGGCAGCAAAAAGCCGAACTTGCCTTAACCAAAGGCCGTGAAGATTTAGCGAAAGCTGCCTTAGTTGAAAAACAAAGTTGTGCCCAAAAGCTTGCCGAGTTTAATGAAGAACTAAGCCAGTTTGACGAATATTTAACAGCAGTGCAGCAAGATGGCCAACGTTTGCAAGAAAAGCTTTCTGAAGCTAAGCGTAAACAAGAAGCTTACCGAGTTCGTCAGCAGTCTGCAGAAGTTCGTTTAAAAGTTCGTGAAAAAGCGGCTGTGCATAATATTGATGAAGCCATTAGTAAGTTTGAGCGCTACCAGCAGAAGATTGACCGTGTTGAAGCGGAAGTTGAAGCCTACGATATGACATCGGCGAAAGACTTGAATAGCCAATTTCGTGAGCTTGAAAACGATGAGAACATCGAGCAAGAGCTTGAACAACTTAAGAAAAAAGTTGTTAACGGTTAATAAAGCGTAGAGGTATTAGTGTGGCATCTTCATTGTGGTTAATTGCTGGTGTTATGTTTATAACGCCGGTAGTTAGCTTCTTTATCGGCGCCGGGCTGTTAGTTTTTTTAAAGTTAATGTTCAAGAAGCCAAAGTTGGACATGAGGAGTAAATAATGAGTTTTAATCGCGAATATTCAGTTAATAAAACCTTAACTAAAGACCTAGTTCATAAAAAGTTATCTGGTGTGTGTGGTGGTATTGCTAAGCATTACAATGTGCCTCGTATTGCGGTTAGAGTTGGCGCTATTGCTGCGTTACTAGTTTTCCCTGTTGCAACTGGTGTTGCTTACTTAGTGGCTACGTTATTAATACCTAATAAAACTCGTCGCCTATAAGGTGTTTAGGGTAGTGAAGCACTAAGTGTATAAGAAGCTTATTAAGCGCTTTGTATGAAAAGGAGAACACTATGACTTTTTTTAAGTCTTTGTTTTTAGCAATTTTTGCCACCATGTTCTTAACTTACGTGTTGGGTGTTAGCTTGATTGAATTACTTGATGTTGATATTTATATGGGCGAGAGGTTAATTGAACCTTTAAAGGCAATAAGTATCTCAGCATTAGTTGTCGTTTTATTAGTGTTGGTTGCTTTAGCGATAGCGATGAGTGTATTTGGTTCGTTAATTTTTGTTGCTATGTTGCTGCTAGGTGGTGGTGCAATGCTATTGGTAGGCGTTTTTTGGCCTATCATATTGGTAGCAATCGTTATTTGGTTGGTTACCCGAGATAAAAGAGCCGTACAATATTAACCATAGTAAATTTGAGCATAATAAAAAACAGGAAGTTAAATGAAGAAGAAATTAATTGCACTAGCACTTTTTACCTCAATTAGTATGGCGAGTCATGCCGATATTACGTCGGTGAAAAAAGTATTTAAAGCGAACGACACAGTATTAGCTGAACAAGCATTTGGCACCCTAACGGTAAATGAAAAAGCTAGCGTGGAAGGACAAATACTTGCAGGGCGTCTATTAATAGCAAAAGATGAAACAGAAGATGCTTTTGACTATTTTGAAGATATGCTTGAGCAACATTCAAACAATGTTGATGTGAACTATTATTTGGGCGTTAGCGCAGTGATTATGGCGCAAAAAGCCAGTATTTTTTCAAAACTTGGCTATGCGAAAGATTTTATTAAAGCGATGGAAAGAACTGTTGAATTAAAGCCTGATCATCAAGACGCACTTAATACCTTAATTGGCTTTCATTTAAATGCCCCTGGCATTGCTGGTGGTGATACAGAAGAAGCCTTAACTTATGCTAAACAATTGCAAAAATATGATGCAGAGCAAGGTTATAGCCAAATTGCTAACGTTTATTGGAAAACTGAAAAGCCTGAACTTGCGAAACAAACTATGGCTGAAGGTTTTGAAAAATTCCCCGAAAGCGGCACTTTGTATTTTGCCCGCGCGATGGAAAATATTGCCAGTGAAGCTTGGGATAAAGCGAGAACAGATTTAACCTTTGCTGCTCAGTTTGCCAAAGATGATGAGAAAAAAGGGCAAGCTTTGTATCAACAAGGTAAGGTTTCGGTAAAGTCAGGTGAAGAAGCGGCATTAGGTATTAATGCCTTAACACAGGCATTGCCTTTAGCTGAAAAGCAATATCAACCTTGGGTGAGGTATCGCTTAGCGCAGTTGTATATTGAAGAGAAAGAGTTAACAAAAGCTACTGACTTTATTGCTCAAATAGATATTAGTGAAGATGAAGAATTAGAAGATAAAGTTAAAAAATTAAAGAAAAAGCTTAAAAAGCAATTAAAAAAACGTGTTGGTTAAGTCGTTATTAAAATAAGCTATTGCGGTCGATTATTTGTTCCGCTCTAGAGTATATTGATGGTTTTTAATTGGAGGCCAGCGGCTTAAGCTTCTGGCTTTTTTTGTACACTTATTTTATGTTTTTATTGCCTTTAATGGGCGTACAAAGAACGGCATTTTTCTCATTTGAATTAATTAAGTTATCCATTTTCTTCAAGCTTAGTTACAATGGTGTTGAAGAATCATAATATGAATAAAAGGGATGTATAACAGCTTATGAGGAATGTATTTTCACCAGTACTTACACTGGTATTATTAATTTGTAGTGTTCTTGTTAATAGTGTTTTTGCGAATGAGAGCAAGGGTATGGTCGTTGAAAATAGTTATGCGCGAGAAAGTATTCCCGGGACAACAATTTCATCTGCCTATATGACATTAAATAATGTTTCTAAAAATAATTTACGACTGATTGCCGCATCAAGTTCGGTAAGTGATCGTGTAGAAATTCACGAACACACCATGGAAAATGGTTTAATGAAAATGCGTCAGCGTGAATATGTAGAAATATTAGCTAAAGACAGCACAGTATTTCAGCCATCAGGTTTTCATTTGATGATTTTTGATTTAAAACAACCACTAAAAGCTAAAGAAAATATTATGATAACGTTGCATTTCGACGACGAGTCGAGCATTGATGTGAATTATCTGGTCAAAGGTCTTAAGCAGAAGAAACATCACCATCATTAGGAGTAAAATATGAGTGTTAATATTTCGACAAAAGCAGTTGTGTCTGCGTTCGCTGGTATTTTTATTTTTCTATATTTCCTCGGTGTTTATTGGAGCTTTGAACCAGGCCAACTAGATATTCGTGCTGAAGTAACTAAAGCCGCTACCGCTGAAAATGTAGCGCCAGTAGTTGGTTATACAACGACAACGGCATTGATTCGAGTGACTGAAACTTTGTTAAATAAACCAGGTGGTTATTTAGCAAATGATGCTATTCCACCATCAGTGTTATTAGACAATATTCCAGCATGGGAATTTGGCGCTCTGGAAATGGTTAGGGATATGGCGTTGGTAATGCGTCAAGAGTTTAGTCGTTCACAGTCTCAGTCAGCTGAAAATAAGAATTTAAAAGTTGCACAACCACAATTTAATATTGACCACACTAGTTGGGCGATCCCAAGTGCCGAAGGACAATATCAAAAAGCTATTGATGAACTTTATGCTTACCGCACGGCGTTAACACAGGTAAATAATCAATCAGCTCAGTTTTATGCCCGTTCAGACAATTTACGTGGTTGGATTCAAGAGGCAACAAAACGCTTAGGTAGCTATTCACAACGTTTAAGCGCCAGTGTTGGCCGTGAGCAGATAAATATTGATCTTGCTGGTGATAGTGTTGCACAGCAATCTACAAACACCGCTTCTAGCATGCAAATAAAAACCAGCTGGTGGGCAATTGACAATGAGTTTTATGAAGCACGCGGCGCTTGTTGGGCTTTATTGCATTTCTTAAAAGCAATAGAAATAGATTTTAATGACGTATTAGAAAAGAAAAATGCTAAAGTTAGTGTTCAACAGATTATTAGAGAACTAGAAGCGAGCCAAGAGCCAATTTGGAGCCCAATGGTTTTAAATGGTGACGGTTTCGGCATGTTAGCCAATCATTCTTTAGTAATGGCAAATTATATATCACGTGCAAATGCTGCACTGATTGATTTAAACGACTTATTAAGTCAAGGGTAAAAAAATGAAAAAAATTGCGTTAGCGGCAGCACTTGCCACAATTTTATCAACCAATGTACAAGCTGATGCCTTGGGCATTTATTTAGGTGGCCAAATATGGGACAACCAAGCTTCAGGTACATTTGGTGACGGTAGCTCATTAGTTGATTTTAATTTAGTAGATGAAAAGCAAAATAGCTTTTTTATTGCTTTTGAACATCCGCTACCATTAATTCCAAACGCTCGTATTGCTTCTACGTCATTAGAAACGAATGGTATGACAACACTTGATACCAACTTTGATTTTGATGATGAAACTTTCCTTAGCGGTGCTGATGTCAATGCTGACTTCGATGTAAGCTATGTTGATTACACGTTATATTATGAATTATTTGATAACGATTTATTATCATTTGATTTTGGTATTACTGCACGTGATTTTGATGGTGACGTTACAGTATCAACACAGGTGACAACAAGCTCTGGTACGGTATCACAATCAGATACTATTGCGGTGACTGATGTTGTACCTATGCTATATGTTGCCACTAACGTAGGCTTGCCACTAACAGGCTTAAACTTATACGCACAAGGTAACTTTTTATCATTTGATGACCATACACTTTACGACTATGAAGTTGGCGTAAGCTATGAGCTTGTCGATAACATGTTAATCGATGTGAATGTTAATGCAGGTTATCGCGCAGTTAAGTTAGAACTAGAAGACTTAAATGACTTATACACTAACATTGAATTTGACGGTGTATTTGTTGGAACAACAATACACTTCTAAACTTTAAAGTTATCGTTTTATACAAAGCAGGGCTGAGTAATCAGACCTGCTTTTTTATTGCCCGCATCTTTGTTTATATTCTTATAAAGCCTCAACCTTATCTAGTTCACGTCATAATTAACAGGCAGCTAATGTTTATTACAAATCCTATATCCCCTAAAAAAATAATTAAAAGGCTAGCAAAGTATTTATGCACCCGAATAGTGAGCTATGCGGTACATATGAAACACAGATAGAGGCTTATAGAGCCTTATGGCTGATACGCTACTTAAATAGTGTTTAGGCTATGTAGGTGAGGTGCTGATACTTACACTCTTATTTGTAACAGGGCAATTTAATGTCTTCCAGGTTTATCATGAAAATGAATAACGGGTATCGCATTCTAATCAATACTCTTATCTTAAACACAAGGTTTTAGTTCTGCACTGCGTGGGAGTATGGTTGTTACTAAAAATAGTTAACATATCAATGATAAATTTTTACTGATGACCTACCTAAATCGTGGGTAATAAAAAAGCCATCAACATATTGTTGATGGCTTTTGAAGTTAGGTTATGAGAAACCTAAACTATGATATTACGCTTTTTTACGACGTGTAAATAACATAGGAGTTAGTAGTAACATTAACCAACCGAATGAACCACTTTCTTTCTTATTAACAATTGATACAGAAGCAACAGTTGTATCTGAGTTGCCTTTGCCATCATCAACCATTAGTTGGAAAGAGATAGTTTCATCTTTTGATACTTTTGGTGCTTCAAAGCTAATTGACTCAGCATTTGCACTAAAGCTTACAGGAGTACCTGCTAACTGTACCCAAGTATAAGTTAACTCATCACCATTTGGATCAGATGAACTTGAAGCATCTAGTTGAACGTTGGTTTTTTCAATAACTGACGTACTACCAGTAATCATTGCTGTTGGAGCACCTTCAACTTGAATTGCAACACTTGTATCATTTACAACTTCAGCTGTATTAGCATCATCAGTAGTGCTTGTAAGTACTACTGTAGTCGGGCCACCAGTAAAATTATCAGCGATTTCAGTTGAGAACTTAAATACTGTTGGATCAGTTGAAGCAGTAGTAAGTGTGTAACATATTACGAGACCTGATTCGATGTCTGATACATTACCTACAGAGCCTGTTTCACCACCTGTATAAGGAGATATTGCATATACATCAGTATTACCTACTGTACCTGCAGCATTTTCCAGCCCGACAGTAAGGCCTAAATCAGCACCAACAACATGTGTAACATTGTCGTAAGCAAAGGCAAAGTTACCAGTAGTGTTATCAAATACTACTTGGAAATCAGCTGTATCTGAAACACTTGCGTCACCGCCATGGAAGTCAGCATGCATCATGTCATCGAATTCGATAACTGTTGTACCTGCACCAGCAGTTGCTACTGAAACACCTGACGTAGCAGATGAAACAATTTGCATATCACGCCAGAAAGGAGCAACTAAGTTGTTAGCCGCAACTTCATTAGGTAATAATTGGTTAACCCAAGGTGTACTACCGTGCTCACCACCAAAGTAAATAAAACCATCATCGGTAACGTTGATTGTTTCATACAATGTACCTAGGAAGTTAGCTGGAACATTAAATGCACCAGTCACGCTATCACCTTCGAATGTACCCGGAGCTATACCAAATCCAGCTAGGTCAATGTATCCGCCTGCACCAAAATGAACAGCACATGTAGCATCATCAGCATTAGAAGATTTAGTGTAGAAAGGTTCAGCACCAAATAATGATTCTTGAACTAAAGTCCAAGTGATAATGTTACCATCAATAGTGGCATCACCTGTAACTGACTCTTCGTCCAGATTCATACCATCAGGTATTGCTGCGCTAACGGTATAAGTACGGTCACCAGGTGTGACATTTGCAAGGACAGTAACTTCATAATCAACACGATCTTGACGTTCCATATAAGCGTCAGCATTGCTTGAAATAGATACATCATCCATTCCTCGCATAAGATCAACTGATACAAGACCTAAGTTACCAGCACGTTCCATGCTTGTACCTAAATCAACTGCACCGTAATACATGTCACCATACATACCACCATCAAGTGACCACTTAAAACGTAAATCAAATTCAGTTAACGCAGGAATCGCTGCATCGGCTTCAACAGATAAGTTATCACCAGCTTCACCATCAACAATCGCGGTTGCTAATGTATAGGCATCTTCAGCACCTTCTTCAGAGGCAGCCCAGTTTTGAACAGAAACCCAATAGCTTCCAGCTTCCGGCATAACCAAGTCAACTTTCTCAAGCGCTGTGCCAGTTGCACTGATACCTACTTGTTCGTCTTCTTGAGGAATACCATCACCGTTAGCATCTAGACCTACGCGTAAGTCTAAATCTGGAGATGCAGAAGCTAAAATTTCAGCAACAAAACGTTTTGCACCTGCAGGTACTGTGTGCATAGTAACACTGATACCGTCAGCTAAATCATCGTAGGCTGAGCTATTATCGCTATCTACAGCTAATGTTGCTTCGGCTTGATCGGCTTTAGTTAAACCATAAGAGCGGGCAGTAAATTCTGTAATTTCTACAGCCATAACATCTTCAATTAAAAAGCTATCAACATTACGGTTTGCATCAAAAGTTACATTCTTAGGGATATTACCGTTAGATGCTTGAACACTAACAGGAATACGTGCCGTTGGATGATCAGGTGAAGTCATAACAACATGACCAAATGACCACACGTCACTTTCTGCATCTATTGCGTCTACATTTATTGCAATAGTTTGGCTTTCACCGGCAGCAAGCGTAAATGTAGCTGGTGTAGCAGTGATAACTAAACCATCAGAAATTGTAGCTCCTTCAACAGTCCAAGTACCTGCTGCTGTAGCAGTAACTGTACGAGTCCAATCACACAAACCAACACAGCTAGCATTAGCAACAGATGGAATGTTTAGTGTTTTAGGATCTCCACCTTCTTCAGGGTTCGCAGCAGTATAATTTGCTGCAGTTTCATTCATTAGAAGACCAGTTTGATGTGCTAAATTGACTCGAATACTACCAGAACCCATATCAAAGAAATCAGCAGCCGTAGTGCCATCTTCTTTACGTACATCAGTTACTGCGGTCAACATTAATGCTGAACGAATGTTATCAGGCGTCCATGTTGGATGAGCTGACTTTAATACCGCACCAGCGCCAGCAACATGAGGAGCTGACATTGAAGTACCTTGTAAAAAAGCGTAGTCGGCAGGATCTGTACCCAGTACATCATGACCGTATTGTTCATCTGCATAGGCCGCGTAAATAGAAACACCTGGAGCAGTTACAGAAGGTGTCATGATATCAGGAGCAGTTACGTTGCTGCCTCGTGATGAGAAACCAGCCATATCATCTGCTTGACCAATTTTTAACTCTCCGTCAGCAGCAGTAATGGTTGCCATGTGGTCTGCACCAGCGGCTAACCATGCACGTAGAGCATTGGCGTTTTCGTTGTTAATATGAATACCAGGAACAACATATACGTCATTACCGATAGTGTTTGAGCCACCGTCGATATTACCTAGTACAAAACCACCAGCGCCGCCAGCTGCAGCATTTTCTGCTTTAGCAACACGAGCAATTGCACCACGGTCACAAACGACAATTTCACCGCTGAATGTATCTGCTGGGAAAGGTTGTAAACATTGTGCTGGATCACCATCAGGATCGTTACTGTTAGTGTAATCACCAGCCCAAACGATACTTGCCGTTATGCCTTGTGAAGCACTGTTCCCTGCAATAGCTGCTAATTCAGTATCACCACCGGTAAATGCGCCAATTTCTTTTTCAAAGGCAACTTCACGACCGTGCGTAGAAGCACCAACAACAGTATACCAAGGAGCATTTTTTGATGTCGTTTGTGCATCTGGACCATCATTGCCGGCAGAAACAGATGAGAATATACCGGCTTCTTGCGCCGCTAAGAAACCTAATTCAGTTGAGCTTGCCCAAGGATCGCCACCGCCACTGATAGAATAGTTAATAACATCAACGCCATCTGTAACCGCATCATTTAATGCCGCAATAATTGCTGCGCCAGCACAACCTGAATAAGTATCTGCTCCTGCCTGAGTTCTATTACCAGGGCTACAGATTTGATAAGCAATAATGTTAGCATGAGGAGCTACACCAGAAATTTGACCAAATTCAAATCCTGTGGTGTTGATGCCGTCGCCTTGCTCTTTACCAATCTCTTGATCAACAAGAGGAACATTTTTTAAAATATTACCGCCGGCAGTACTGGCCGTATGAGAACCATGTCCGCCGTAATCTTCACCATTTTTAGCTGGAGGATTATCGCCAAAAACAACCGTGTCATCGTAATCATCAGTAATAACTGAATATGAACGTACGCCGATTAGTTTATCGTTACACAACTCGACAAAATCACCAGCACAATCACCTACGTAGTTGCCAGCTCCTCGTGGGTTGGTATGGTCGTAACCGTCACCGCCAATATCAGCAAATGAATCATGGTCTGTGTTGATACCACTATCAATTACACCAATGATAATGCCTTCACCCATGTTAATGGCACTTTGACCTGTACCATCCCAAACTTCAGTTGCACCAACATGAATAGGACCTCTATCGGTATCCATGTACTCAACACGCTCACGTTCAATATAAGCAACACCAGCAAGTTTTGATAATGCTTGTGCGTCTTCTTGAGTTAAACGTAAGGCCATACCATTAAAAACGTTTTTATATTTATAAACAACGTCTAGGTCGGTGCCTATTTTACTTGCGGCCTTACCTAAAAAGTTTTGTTGCTTACTTTCTAAGTAATTACTGTATGCCACAGCTTCTGGAGCACCCAAGTCGAGACGTAATTCTTTTCTGATTTGTTGTGAGCTTTTTTTACTATTCGCTAATGACTTGAATAATGATTTTTTAGCAACTTGAGGGTTAGTTGCGTCTAAACCAGAAATTGAACCGTCATAAGTTGCTATAGGCTGATCTTTAAGACGAACAATATATGTATAAGTGCCGTCAGCTAAATCTTTCTCTGCACGAAACTTTTTACCTTGTTGCTTGTTATATGTGCCACCTTTGTTAATTGATATTGGTGCAACTGACTTTAATGTGCCAGCTGAATATTGCGTTGGCACTGTACTGGCTGATGCCTGCATAGTTGCCATTGATAATAGCGCTGTTGATACTGCAATTGTTACTTTGTTATTCACAAAGAACCTCCCTAAACGCACAAAAATTGTGCTAATAATTATTTTTTAGTTAGTAAAATTGTTTAATAACTCTACTGATTTTATAATACGAGAAACGCAAAAAGCGACAGCTAAACATAGCACATGTGAAGATAATGTAAATATTTTGTGTAAAAAGGTTTAATAATATAATTACTATTTAGTAATAACAGGTAAGTAGTATAAAAAGTTGAGGAGCTAAATTAAAAAAAGGCCAGTAGTAATAACTACTGGCCTTTCAATAAAACGTCACTGTTTTTAAGACAGAACCATTAACTAAGAGTTACTTGCGACGGCGAAGTAACGCTAGAGGTAATAAGAATAATGCAATAATACCCGTAGAGCCGCTGCTTTTCTTCTTCGGCTCTGGCGCTGGTGCTGGCGGAGCAGGTTGCTCTGATGCTTCGTCTAATAAGTTGTTTACACTTACCATAACAACCTCAGCTTCAGATGCATTACCTTGACTATCAATTGCTGTCACTTCTAATGTAATTTCAGTTAATCCAGCATCGTAATCAAGTAGAGTTGAGTCAGCAACTTTTAATGTACCGTCTCGCTCCATCATCAATGCAACCGATGAAGATGATTCGATAATATATTCTGATACAGGACTGGTAAACAGATCCGGATCAGTTGCCATTACTTTGCCAATAACTGTTCCATTCGCTGTATTCTCATCAACAGAAAAAGTTTGCTCCGGTGTAACCGTTGGTGCAACACCTGCTTCTTGAGTTGGGGCAGCAAGTAACGGCATAGAGCCTGAGTTAGCTAGCATTACAAAGTCTTGTCCAGTAGTTTGAATTTTAGCACTCTCTCCAACAGCAAGCTTTTCAACTTCTTTATCTTCAGCATCAACTAATTTAGCAAGCTCGGTTGAAACTGCGAAGTTAACGTTACCATTTTCTGTTATATCAGCGCCTTCTGCTTCAAAAAAGTCAAACTGTGAATCAGAGGTTCTAAATCTAACAGAAGCATTAACTGAGCCTAGATCTGCAGCAGCTAACCCAAAAGATTCAACACAACTTTGCATAGTGACAAAGTTGTTACCTGAAGTGAAATATACATTTCCAACAGCGCCTCTAAATGAGCCCCATTGGGTAGTAAAAGTAACCGCAAGACCTGGTGTTGCATCTCTGTCAAATGCTGAATAAGGTAATGTTTGAACTGTATAGTCAAAAGTACCGTCACTATCCATATCTATATCAGCATATGTACCGGCGGCAATAGTTGAAATAATACCGTCTGCTTGTGTAATTGTCGTAAATGCAGAATATCCAGATGCACAAAAAGTATCTGGTACTTCTAGAACTTCTATTGAACCTGAAAGAATATCGTGAGATTCGGCATCACCTTCTTCATCTTTTGCTGTTAGCGGGATTGTAAAGGTATCAAAGTCAACAGCGCCATTGTTTGTAACGTTGTGAATTACACCTTCATCAGTAATTTCAGTGCTTACTTCAACGGATGCAGAAGCTTTTGGTAATAGATGATAAACCAAATGGAAGTTCTCATCACCATCAGTAAATCTTAATGCGCCGTCGTACTCTGAAACTGTTAAGTCATCTGAACCGCTAGGCGACATTAATTTGTCTGCATCCAAAGTCCATTCATGCAATTTAGAAGGGTCTACAGATAGCTTAACTTCAACATCTACAGAGCCACCTGCTGGAACGTTGACTGTACTTGGGTAAGTAAAGCTTAAAGCGCCACTTTCCATATCATTAGCAAAGCGCTCTTCTAATGAAAGAGTGTAATTTTTTGCAGTTGAAGAAAAGTTCTTTATTGTTACATGCTTGGTAAACTCGGTTGTCTTAGCTAAGTTCATTAGTCCATATGCTAAAGCAGCCTGCTTGGTATTTTTATCCCATGCTGCAACATCCAACTTCGATGCTTTTTCAACATCAACTAAGCCAGCACCTATAAAACTAATTGGGGCTAATGCTGCATCTGCGTTTACAGAGCGCGCCTCCATCGTTACATCTAGATTTGCTGAGTTCATTAAAGTCGCTTTTATTTCAAATGCATTACGATTTGGTAATGCTTCTCTTAATAAAGCCATGGCGCCAGCGGTCATAGGGCTAGAAAATGATGTTCCACTAATAGGTGATAATTCAGTACCTAAACCAGGATGCGCTGTATCGATATTAACGCCTGGAGCGGTAATTTCAGGTTTTAAGTAACCGTCAGAAGAAGGACCACGCGACGTAAATGAAGCGATTGCACCACTTTGAACAACTGAAGTCGAAACAAATGAGTAATTAATAGTTGCTCCTTCTTCTAGAGCCTTTTTCATTACTTGGCCATCTTCCAACGAAATACCCGCAGAAGGAATTTTAACAGCGTCATCAGCACCGCCTAATCCAGGTGCACCAGCACCTGCTGTATGGTTAGCAATAAGTACAAATACAGCGCCTTTGTCTTGAGCATTAATAACTTTTGAAGTGAAGTTACATGCACCACGATCGATAATAACAACTTTACCTGTAAAGTCAGTGCCATCAGCAAAAGCAACACAGCCATTTTGGTTTTCAGCTGGATAAACTAGACTAGTGTCTGCGCTAGTAACAGAGAAAACATTACTAATGTTAAAGCCCGCTGGGGCAATATTAATTTCGGCACCATTAAAAGTAGAGTCTACATGCGTTGCTTCAGTAGTCGGATGAGTCATTGCACCAACAGACATTACACTTTTAGTTGTACTTGGGCCGCCAATAATAAAAGGTGTTGCGCCGTCATTGCCCGCTGAAATAGCAGAAATTACGCCTAGCTTTGCAGCATTGTCTAGCATTTCTTGTACAGCACCACCTTTAGTAGTACCGAAGTCTCCGCCTAATGACATGTTAATAACATCAACACGATCAGATATATCACCGTCACCATTTGGATCCATTGCGGCTTCTAAAGCGGCTAATTGAGCCGCACCTGGACAACCGCCACCACACACTGAGTAAACATAAAGTTCAGCTTCCGGTGCTAAGCCCAGTACAGAATGTGAAACATGGGTACCATGATTTGTTGTAACGTCAATAGGATCAGGATCATTATTTATGAAATCATAACCACCTATAATTTGACCTTGTGGCCATACAGGTGTGTCAGCCGCATCAGCAGTAGCTGCAGCATAAGCTTCCGGTGTACCTTCGCCACCAAAAGCGGCATGAGTATAATCAATACCTGTATCTAAAACTGCAACACGGATGCCTTTACCTGTTGCTATACCTGCTTCAACCAAAGCAGTACCTTTCATGTATTTAGCACTTTCTTCTACATTTAATTCATAATCATAAATAGGTAAAATATCAGAAACTGATGAGTTAGCTCGTAATGCTTGTAATGACTCAATATCGCCTTGAACAACGATACCACTGATTAAGTTTTTAGTTTTTGCAACAACTGAAACACTACCTGCCATCGCATCAATGTCGTTAATAACTGATTGTTGAGCTTGTGCAATGCTTGTATTTGCTGATCTTGACGCTGTGTTCGATAATCGGCCATCTACGGCTATTTCAGATAATGCAGGAGTTGTTAGTTTCACTAACCATGTACTTGCTATTTGCTTTCTGTATTCTGGAGATATTTCAGCTGATTCTTGTGAAATATTAGTTTGGTTTGTAAAATTATATTTTTGATATTTATCTGCTGCAAATGCAGCACTTGTTAAACTTGCACTAATGGCAACGGCAAGCACGGTTTTATTAAGCATTTTCTTTTTCCTTCAGAATATTTGTTTTTATAAAGCTATTTTATATTTCACGAGGGCTACATCCTATTAACATTTCATTAGCATGTCTATAGTTATGGTTAATAGTTATTTCTATTCTGTAAATTTTTAAATACGCTTCAGCAAAAAGTCGTAAAAGTTTATAACTTTATAGAAGTGATAAGGTTTTCAGGCGTTCATAAAAATAAATGATGTCGTTAATACCGCTCGATTAACTGCATTAACGACTGAAAGGTATGTAATGTTGCAGGTTTCAGTGTTGCTACAGCTCCACCAAAACTCAACTATTAAATTCAGTGAGTTACGTCATCAATAAATTGGGTAAGTTGAGGACGTTCAAATTTATAGGTTGTTATACAATAATCACAAGTCATTGACACTGAGCCTTGCTCGGCAATAATATTTTCTAGCTCACTTGGCTCTATTTGTGAAATGGCACTTAAACACTTTTCTTCTGAACAGCTACATTTATAGCTAACGTTTTGTGGCTCAAATAATATTACTTTTTCTTGATGATATAAACGGTACAACAATGCTTCACTATCGAGTGAAAATATTTCTTCAGTTTTGATTGTGTTGGTCAGTTGGCATAAGTGCTCAAAATCAGCATGTTGCTTTTCTTTGTCTTCACCGTCAGGCATAAGTTGTACTAAGCTACCGGCGATTTGCGTAATATCGCTGTTAGTATATAGCCAAATTTTAGTCGGAATTTGCTCTGACACTTCAAAGTAATGTGCTAAGCATTCGGCTAAGGTTTCTTGCTCAAGTGCTACAACACCTTGATAAGGTTCGCCACTACTTGGGCGAATGGTGATCACCATATTACCTTTACCGATTAGCTCTTTTAATGTTGTGGCATTGGTTTCACTCGCCATACGCGCAATACCGCGCATTTCTTGTAGATGATTACCGTTAACAGCCATATAGCCTATTGGGCCATCACCTTGCAATTGTACGGCGATCTCACCTTCGAATTTCAAAGTTGCGGTTAAAAGGCAAGTCGCAGCAACAAGCTCACCCAATAATTGTTTTACACCAGTAGGGTAGTTATGTGGGGCAACAATATCTTGAAATGTTTGCTTTAAATTTACCAACTCACCTCTAGCATGCAAGTTATCAAATAAATAGCGATTTAATACGTCAGTTTGTCTGGTCACTGTCTAGATCCTTTCTTTCAAATGTCGAATTTGTCGACGTTGTTTCTTGTCTGGTTTTGTCTCACTCGCAGGACTAAGTAAAATGCCTTGTTTACGAGCTAAGCTATTCTTTTCTCGGGTTTGAATACTTTCAGAGGTTTCTTGATAGAGTGTTTGGGCAAAAGTGGCGTCCCGTCGCCTATCAGCAAGTGCGATAACGATTACATGTTTCTCTTCAAAGCCTTGTCGCAGAGTAACGCGATCGCCTAACACAACAGTTTTACCTGATTTACTGCGTTGGCCATTATAAAATACCTTTCCGCCATCAATCATTTGCTTTGCTATTGCTCGGGTTTTATAGAAGCGCGCAGCCCATAGCCACTTATCCAAGCGCGTGGATTGTTTGTTTTCCGTACTGTTATCGCTTGATTTGGCCATTGCTTTGCTTTTACTCTGTGTAGGTGTTATAAAAATGGCGAAGTTAGCATAACAGTATTGTTTACGCTAGCTAGAATACATGTGTTTACATTTTTTTAACTTATTATAGTTAAAAACTAATATGACGTCTTGTTGCTACGCCTCGGGTCAAGTATTATCAAAGTGAATTAAAATTTCCAGACAATAAAATTATAACAAAATGTCATTATCGAATAACTTATCAAATGTGTTTGAGCAGCTGTCTAAACTTCCTCAGAAAAAAATTACTCAAGTGGTTATTTTTCTGTTGCTTAGTTATATCGCCTACCTATTTGCACAAATTACTTGGCTAGCAATACCGCAAGAAAAGAATACTGCGGCATTAAAAGCTAGTGGTCCAAAGTCAACTCAAGTCTCAACATCTAAACAGTTAAATGTTAACGCAATTGAAGCTCTTAATTTATTTGGCGCATTCTCTCAACAGGAAGTCGAAAAAGTTGAAGAGTTAGTTATTGAAGATGCTCCAGAAACTCGACTGAAATTAACCTTAACTGGTGCGGTTGCCAGTAGTGATAAAGCAACCTCAGCAGCCATTATTGAAAGTGCTGGTAAGCAAGAAACCTACAGCATTGGTGAAAATATTAAAGGCACACGTGCCGTGTTGGAAAAAGTTTTTAACGACAGAGTATTATTGAAAGTTTCTGGCCGCTTAGAAACATTGATGATTGAAGGCGTAGATTTTAATAAAAACGTTCAAGCAATAAAACCAGCGAGTAAACAACAAAGAACAACTAAAAAAGCTCCATCTAAACGGTTTTCTTCACCTAACGTTGTTGACCAAAGAAATAACAAAGCACTTACCCAAAGTACTAAATCATTAAGAAAAGATTTAGATGACGATCCGGGTAAAATTACTGATTATTTAAAAATATCACCAAAGCGTGAAAATGGAAAAATTAGCGGCTATCGGCTAATGCCGGGAAAAGATCCAACTTTTTTCGAAAGTGCGGGTCTTAAGAATGGTGATGTAGCAATACAAATGAACGGTTTTAATTTAACCGAGCCAAGAGAGGCAGCTCAAGCGCTGCAATCTTTAAAAGAAGAACGAGAAGTTTCATTGTTACTTGATCGTAATAGTGAGATCACCGAAATACTTTTCAGTATCGATAATTAGAATAAAAAAGGAATAATAGATGCGCAAATTATTAAGCGCTCCTTGGTATAAGCGAAGCCTTACCGGGGTTGTTACTGCAGTTATGCTAAATGGTGTTTTGCTTTCAGCAAATGTTCATGCTGCCGACTATTCGCCTAACTTTAAAGGCACTGAAATAGCAGAGTTTATCAATATTGTTGGTAAAAATCTGAAAAAAACCATGATTGTTGATCCTAACGTTCGTGGCAAAGTTAATGTCCGCAGTTATGACTTACTAACTGAAGAGCAGTATTATCAATTTTTCTTGAACGTGTTAGAGGTGTACGGTTTTGCTGCGGTAGAAATGGACAACAATGTTGTCAAAATCATTCGTAATAAAGACGCAAAAACTTCATCAATACCTGTTGTTGGCAACGAAAACCCTGGCTCTGGCGATGAAATGGTCACTCGCGTTGTTGAAGTGAAAAACGTTACTGTACGTGAATTAACACCATTACTTCGCCAATTATCTGACCAAGCTGGTGGTGGCAATGTTGTGAACTACGATCCTGCCAACGTTATCATGCTTACAGGTACTGCAGCGGTGGTTAATCGTTTAGTTAAAATTATTGAACGTGTGGATAAAGCCGGCGACCAAGATGTGCAAATAATTAAGCTTAAGTATGCTTCAGCTGGTGAAATGGTGCGTATTATCGAAGCAATGAATAAGTCTAGCCAAGGGAAACCAGCTGGCACGCCAACATTTTTAATTCCTAAAATTGTTGCTGATGATCGCACTAATAGCGTAATTGTCAGTGGTGAAGCACAGGCCCGTGAACGAGTAGCAAGATTAGTTTCGCGTTTAGATAGCGAACTTGAGTCAAACGGTAATACCCGAGTTTATCACCTGAAATACGCTAAATCTGAAGACATGGTTAAAGTGTTGGAAGGGGTTAGTAAGTCAATCGAATCTGATAGCTCAGGCACAAAAAAATCATCTAAAAGTAGCAAAACTAGAAACATTAGCATCGATGCTCATGAAGATACTAATACCCTAGTGATTACTGCTCAGCCAGATATGCTACGCTCACTTGAAGCGGTTATTCGTCAATTAGATATTCGCCGTGCTCAAGTACTTATCGAAGCCATTATTGTTGAAGTTTTTGAAGGTGACGGTGTTAACTTAGGCGTGCAGTGGTATCACGAATCAGGCGCAATGACGCAATTTACTAATGGTGTTGCACCAATTAGCTCTATTGCAGCCGCGGCAGAAGCAGCTAAATCAACTCCTGGAACTAAAGGTACAACGGTTACAACTGAGAATGGTACAACGGTGAACCCAGATCAGCCAGATGTAGATGGTGATTACAGTTTGGCTGCTGACGTTTTAGGTTCTGTGAGCGGAACACTATTTGGTATTGTTAAAGGTGATTGGGGCGCGGTATTACAAGCTGTTAGTTCGGATACAAACTCGAATATTTTGTCTACGCCAAGTATTACAACGCTAGATAACGAAGAAGCCTACTTTATTGTTGGTCAAGAAGTGCCAATTATCACTGGCTCTGCAACAGGTAGCGGTAACACCAACCCATTTCAAACGGTTGAGCGTCAAGAAATTGGTATCAAGTTAAAAGTAACACCGCAAATCAATGAAGGTAGTGGTGTTCAGTTAACCATTGAGCAAGAAGTTTCTTCTGTTAGTGGTGCAACTGGCGTTGATATTTCGATTAATAAACGTGAAATAAAAACGACTGTGATGGCTGATGATGGTGCGACAGTCATTCTAGGCGGTTTGATTGACGAAGACGTGCAAGAAAGTGTGCAGAAAGTACCATTATTAGGTGATATTCCAATTATTGGCCATCTATTTAAATCAACCAGTAATACTAAGCGCAAACGTAATTTAATGGTGTTTTTGCGTCCAACCATTATTCGTGATGGTCAGTTAATGAATGATTTAAGTAAAGAGAAATACAACTATATTCGCGCAGAAGAAATGGCAAGTCGCGAGGCTGGCTTAGAACTAATGGATGATGAAAAACTACCTATTTTACCTGAATGGAATGATGAATTATCCTTACCGCCATCATTTGAAGAGCATATGAAAAAGGTAGAAGAGAAAAAAACAATGACGAATAAAGACGATTAGCCATGAGTGATATTGATTCTCAAGCTCAAGCTTTTATTGCTGCAAGCGAAGCCGATGACGAACAACAATTAATGGAAAACGATAGTGAGATTATTGCAGACGAAAATATTCGTTTTCGCTTGCCATTTGGTTTCGCAAAGCGCCATAGCGTACTTATAAAAAAAGATGATGATGGTTTACATTTAGTTTGTGTTGATACCTTGAACGCTGATATTTTACTAGAAGTTAGGCGAGTACTGAAATCGCCGTTTGATATTGACGTGAAAACAGCTGAAGAATTTGAGCAGTTGCTAACAATTGCTTATCAACGTGATTCTTCTGAAGCGCAACAAATGATGGAAGATATCGGCAACGAAGTTGACTTATATTCACTTGCCGATGAAATGACAGAAACAGAAGATCTACTCGAAAATGAAGATGACGCACCGATCATTAAATTGATCAATGCCATGTTAAGTGAAGCGATTAAAGAAAATGCTTCTGATATTCATATCGAAACTTTTGAAGAATCATTACAAATTCGTTTTCGTGTCGATGGTGTTTTACGTGAAGTCTTAAAACCAAACCGTAAATTAGCATCATTATTAGTTTCACGTATTAAGGTAATGGCAAAGCTTGATATTGCTGAAAAACGTATTCCACAAGATGGTCGTATTTCGTTAAAAATAGCGGGACGAGCAGTTGATGTCCGTGTATCTACTATGCCGACAGGTCATGGCGAGCGAGTAGTTTTACGTTTGTTAGATAAAAACTCTACCCGATTAGATTTACAAGATTTAGGGATGACGGATGGCAATAGAGCACGCTTTTCGGAATTAATCGAAAAGCCGCATGGTATCATTTTAGTTACAGGGCCAACAGGCTCTGGTAAAAGTACTACCTTGTATGCTGGTTTAAGCCAAATTGATAGTAAAGAACGAAATATTTTAACGGTAGAAGACCCTATTGAATATGCTATTGCAGGTATTGGTCAAACGCAGGTTAATACTAAAGTAGACATGACGTTTGCTCGAGGTTTACGTGCGATACTTCGTCAAGATCCTGATGTGGTGATGGTAGGTGAAATTCGCGATTTAGAAACCGCACAAATTGGTGTTCAAGCCAGTTTAACTGGTCACTTAGTGCTTTCAACCTTACATACTAACACCGCTGCGGGCGCGATTACCCGTATGGAAGATATGGGCGTTGAACCTTTTCTACTTTCTTCAAGTCTACTAGGTGTATTAGCACAACGTTTAGTGCGAACCTTGTGTCCGCATTGCCGTGAATGTTGCGCTACTTCTGTGGAAGAACGCCGTTTATTGCAGCTTCCTGAAGATGACCAAGCGCCAATTTTCAGAGCTGTGGGTTGTGAAGAATGTAATTTCAAAGGTTATAAAGGCCGAACCGGTATCCATGAGCTAATTGTTGTTGATGATAAAGTGCGAGAGCTTATTCATAACGGCAAAGGTGAGCAAGTTATCGAAAAATTCATTCGTAAAACAACACCAAGTATTCGTCGTGATGGCTTTGATAAAGTTATGCGCGGGGAAACAACTATTGAAGAAGTCTTACGAGTAACCCGAGAAGACTAATTAAGCTAATAACTAGGTTATAAATTAAATTGTAAATTATGGCAGCATTTGATTATCAAGCGGTTGATAGCCGTGGCAAGAACAAAAAAGGTGTGATCGAAGGGGATACGCCTAGACATGTTCGTAGTTTGCTACGTGAACAAGGGCTTATGCCAATTGAAGTCACAGCGAGCTTACAAAAAAGTAAACAGGAAAGTAAAAAATCAAGATTTGGTGGCGGTAAAAAAATATCGGCAACAGAATTAGCATTGATTACTCGTCAGTTATCAACTTTAGTTGAGTCCGGTTTACCAATTGAAGAATCGTTAATGGCCGTTGGTGAGCAATGTGATAAAAACTCACTGAAAAGCATGGTGATGGCGGTTCGTACCAAAGTTACCGAAGGTTATAGCTTGGCAGAAAGCATGGCTGAATTCCCACAAGTATTTAACCACTTGTTTCGCGCTATGGTTGCTGCAGGTGAGAAGTCAGGTCACCTAGATAAAGTACTGGATAGACTTGCCGACTATACTGAGCAAAGACAGCAGCTAAGGTCACAACTTATTCAAGCGCTGGTTTATCCTATCATTATGATGATAGTTGCCACCGGTGTTATCACTATTTTGTTGACCGCAGTAGTGCCAAAAATTGTTGGGCAGTTTGAGCACATGGGTGCGAACTTACCTGGTACAACTAAGTTGTTGATAGCTAGTAGTGATTTCTTACGTGATTACGGCTTGTTTATTGTGATTTTTGTTGTTGCTTTAATGTTTCTATGGGCTCAGTTACTAAAAAAAGCCAGTTTTAAGTTTGCTTATCATAAGCATTTTCTGTCATTACCGGGCATTGGCAAAGTAGCAAAAAGTATTAATACCGCAAGATTTGCTCGTACCTTGAGTATTTTAACCGCTAGTGCCGTTCCTCTATTAGAGAGCATGAAAATTTCGGGTGAGGTTTTAGATAACCTTTTCATTAAGCAAAGCGTTAAAGAGTCAGCAGATAAGGTTAGAGAAGGAGCAAGTTTACGAGTGTCATTAGAGCAAACAAAACTTTTCCCCCCGATGATGCTACATATGATTGCCAGTGGTGAAAAAAGTGGCCAGCTTGAGCATATGCTAGGTCGCGCGGCAGACAACCAAGATAGAGAATTTGAAGCCATCGTTAATATTTCATTAAAGGCGTTTGAACCAGCATTAATGGTAGTAATGGCAGGCATCGTTTTATTCATCGTAATGGCTATATTACAGCCAATTCTTCAGTTAAATACATTAATAGGAAGTTAGAAATGAAAGCAGTAAAAAATACTCGAGGTTTTACCCTTTTAGAAGTCATGGTCGTTATTGTGATTTTAGGTATTTTAGCCAGTATGGTCGTACCTAACTTGATGGGCAGCCAAGAACGCGCAAATATGCAAAAAGCTATTTCTGACATCAATGCTTTGGAAACATCATTAAGCATGTACAAAATGGACAACTATAAGTATCCAAGTACAGAGCAAGGTTTAGAAGCGTTGGTAACTGAAACAGATATTGAACCAGCACCGCGTCGCTTTCCTGAAGGTGGCTATGTTAAACGTTTACCTAACGACCCATGGGGTAGCGAATATCAATTATTAAATCCAGGCGAAAACAGCAATATGGATGTTTTCTCTATGGGGCCAGATGGTGAAGCTGGCACTGATGATGACATTGGTAACTGGAATTTAGGTGATTTTCAGTAATCATTTTTGATTGATGACTTGTTAACTATGAAGACTAAAAGCGGCCATTTATTACCTAGAAAATATAGCCAACATCAGGGATTTACGCTCATTGAAGTGATGCTGGTCATTGTTTTGATTGGCGTTATGGTTTCTGCGGTGCAGTTTAGTTTTTCCAGTAGTAAACCTGAACAGCTATTGCAACAAAACAGTGCCCGCTTTGCGGGCATTTTTGACGTTGCTGCTGAGTACGGCATGCTTAATAATATTGAGCTGGGCTTGTACATTGATGAAAACACTTATCAATTTCTTGGCTACGATGGCGTGACTTGGTCACCAATAGCCGATAAGCCTATTTTTGAAACTTATACCTTACCAGAGGGCGTTGAACTAGCTTTGCAACTTGACGACCTACCGATTGAAGACGTTTTGTTATTTGACCCTACATTGTTAAATAACGAAGACGATGAAAGCCTTTTCGAAGAGGAAGAGGAAGAGAAAAAAATTATTCCACAGGTTTATATTCTTTCAGGGGGCGATATAACGCCGTTTAGCTTAACGTTTGAACTCGCTGACTTTGCCTTTGACCAAGGTGACGATGTTAGTTTTAAGGTTATCGGCATTTACACTACACCATTAACGATAGAGGGGCCGATAGAAAATGCTAACCGTCGTTAATTATACCCGTGAAAAATTTCAAAATGGTTTTACCTTAATTGAAGTGATGCTAGCAATGGCGGTGTTTTCAATCGCAGGCATTGCTATTTTAGGCACAGCAGATACGAATGCACGAAACTTGGGACACTTAGAGAGTAAAATTGTTGCTAGCTGGGTTGCGTCAAATCAGTTGGTTGAAGTGACCTTAGATACTACTTGGCCGCCAAAAAATAATAAGAAAGGTAAAGTTGAGCTTGCTGGACAAGAATGGTTTTGGCAACAAAAGGTGATTAAAACCACTGACAAAGATCTACGAGCAATTGTGATGGAAGTAAGACTGACAGAAAGAGATGAGTCAGCACTTACTAGCTTAATGACTTATGTAGCTAAGAAAAACAAATGAAAAAAATAGCAGCTACCCAACCGAGCTTTATCAAGCAGGTAAAATCGTCACAAAAAATTAATCACCAAGGTTTTACCTTACTAGAGGTGTTGATCGCCATCGCTATATTTTCCGTAATTAGTATGGCAAGTTTTAGCATTTTTGAAACCGTATTAAATAGCGATACCGTAACTAAAGAACGTACAGACAGAATTAATGAGTTGCAACGTGGTTTCTTAATGATAGAACGCGATATGTTGCAAATAGCTAGGCGCAGTGTGCGATTAAATGGCGAAGCACCACAAGAAGGTTTTTTGCATACTGACAACGAAAGCTTTTCAAGCAGTGAGCAAGCGATTGGTTTTGTCCGACATGGTTGGACGAACCCAGGGTTATTATTACCACGCAGTGACGTGCAGTCAGTTGCTTATCAATTAAACGATACGGTTCTTGAGCGCGTGCACTTTAATTTTGTCGATGCCGTACTAGGCGAAGAGCCAAAAGTTAGGCCATTAATATCGCAAGTAGAAAAATTAGATTTTGAGTTTTATGATGGCAAAAAATGGCAAAAAACCTTACAAGAAAATACCTTACCTATAGCCATTGCAATTGAACTAGATACAACGGACTATGGAGTTATCCGACGCCAATTTTTGGTTGCAGGTGATAGCCAGCAAGAAAAGGATGACGGTAATGGCAAAACCTAATCTGCAAAAAGGCGTCGCTTTAATTACGGTGATGCTAATTGTTGCTTTAATTGCCATATTAGCAACGCAAATGACAGCGCGTTTGCAGCTACAAATGCAACGAACGACAAACATTGGTTCAAACCAGCAAGCATATTGGTATGCAATGGGCGCAGAAGCATTTGCTAAAAGTGTGTTAAGGCAGTCATTTGAAGATAACGAAGATGTTACAAGCTTAGAGCAAATGTGGGCGCAGGGTGAAAATACCTTTCCGGTTGATTTTGGCGAAATAACCGGTGAAATTACCGACCTGCACAGTTGCTTTAATTTAAACGCCTTACGCTCTGACGACGGTAGTACTGATAAGAGCGCAACTAGAACAGTCGCACAAAAAGCGTTTGAAGAATTAATAATTGCCCTGAACATTGAAGGGATTGGGAATTTTGAAGCAGAATCCATGACAGATGCATTAACTGATTGGCTTGATTCTGATGATAGTCTTTCTCGTTCAGGTGGTGCTGAAGATAACGATTACGCAGCGAAAGAGTTTCCTTATTTAGCGGCTAACAATTACTTAGCAAGCATTAGTGAATTAAGAGTAATTGAGCATTTTAACGTTGCTGTGATAAACAAATTAAAAGACTACGCTTGTGTATTACCAGATACTAATCTGAATAAAGTCAATATCAACACCATAGCGCAAGATCAACCTGAACTGCTTGTGGCTATGTTAGGGATTACTTCAGATATTGCAGCGGAAGTGATTTCAAATCGTGAAGATGAAGGTTTTCAAAGTGTTGACGAGCTTTTTGAATTAAACATACTGAAAAGTATAAAAAATCCAGAAGATAAGAAAACTCTCTTTACCGTTAAAAGTGAGTATTTTAAGCTCAAAACTAATGCTAGCTTTAATGACAGCTACTTTGCGATGAAAAGCATTATGAAAGTAGAAAATAAAAATAATATTAGTGTGATCAGTCGTATCATCGGGCGTGAGTAACGTAGTGATGAATACTGTCGTTAGAGTAGAAAATGACAGTGACAAAATGGAAAGTGAAAGTGAAAAATAAAAATAATATTAACGTGAACAGTCGCGTCATAGGACAAACGTAATGGGTGAAACATTATTTATCCGTTTAGGCAGCCAAGCTGACAGTAAAATACATTGGCTCATTAAAACAAACGGACATGAAGAAATTATTGCCAGTGGCGAATTGCCTAATGCAAACGAATTAGCGCAGTTAGCCGAAAAGGCTGCGGCACGTGAAGTTGTAACCTTTGTGCCTGCATGCGATGTTGCTGTTAAAAGTGTAACGGTTCCCGGCTCTTCACAACGAGCTATTCGTTTAGCTGCGCCATACATGCTAGAAGATGAATTGGCACAAGACGTTGAAAAGTTGTTTTTTGCCTTTAGCGAGCATAAACAAAATGACCAAGGTCATAACTGCTTTTTAGCAGCACTTGAGCATGCACAGTTATCACTTTGGCAACAATGGCTAGCTGATGCCGGTATATTCTGCAAATTGATGATCCCAGACGCACTAGCGTTACCTATTAATGAAGAACATTGCACTGCGGTGATGTTAGACGAACAAGTTCTTATACGCTTGGCGCCTTGGCAAGTGATGTCATTTGAAAGTAATGCTTGGCCATATGTTGTTCCACAACTGATTAATAACAGCGATGTAGATAAAAAAATTCACTCGTATTCGCCATTACCAAATAGTCCTGATGACTTAAACGTTGAGTTTTTGCCGGAAGAGTTGCCATTAGCTATTTTAGCCAATCACTATTCGGCTAAGTTTAACCTGCTGCAAGGTGAATTTCAGGTTAAAGAAAAGCGCTCAACAACATCGACAAACTGGTTGTGGGTTGCGGGTATTGCAAGTTTGGCTTTAGTACTTAATTTTGCGCTCAAAGGTGCAGAGTTATATCAGCTATCAAACCAACAAGTAGCTATCGAAAAAGAAGTTATTGCGACTTATAAAAGTGCTTTCCCAGAAACAAAAAGAGTTAAAATATCTACTATTCGTTCGCAACTAAAACGCAAGTTAGCAGAAGTCGGTAATAGTGGTGAATCAGCAGGCTTCTTACCCTTATTGATTAACTTAGAGCCAGCCTTGGCAAGTGTGCCTGAAATTAAACCACAAACATTGAAGTTTGATGGCAAGCGCAAAGAAGTGCGTATGCAAGCCGTTGCTAAAGACTATCAATATTTTGAAAAACTAAAAGTTGCTTTAGAAAAAACCGGACTGTCGGTAAATCTAGGAGCACAAAATAATCAGGGCGACCAAATTTCAGGGTCTTTTAGTATCACAGACAATTCATCTAAGGGACGTTCATGAAAACTTGGTGGCAACAGTTAAATATTCGTGAGCAACGACTTGTTGTTGTGATGTCAGCGTTGATTTCTATTTTCATTCTTTACGGCTCAATTTGGCAACCGATGAATGAAAGTATTGAAACAAGCAAGTTGAAAATTGAACGCCAACAAAAGTTGTTAACTTGGGTACAAGAAAGTGCTCAGCGTTACCAACAGGCTAAACGTAATGGTGTTAGAAGTAGCGGTGAAAGCTTATCAAGTATCGTTAATCGCACTTCACGATTAGAGAAAATTAGTATTACTCGTATGCAACCTCAAGGTGATGACTTACAGGTGTGGATTGATGAAATATCTTTCAATCAGTTGTTGTCATGGCTAGAAAAGCTCGCCAGCAGAGATGGCTTACAAGTGAAGAATATTGATTTAAGCAAGGCAGACCAGCAAGGTGTTGTTAGGGTTCGTCGATTACAGTTAGGAAAGAATTAATGAAAAAGAACATTGCTATCGCAGCAATTTTTCTCGTTTTGTACAGCGTTTTTGTTATTGCATTGATGCCAGCAAATTGGGTAGCAGGGCAAGTTAACTTACCTAATAATGTTGCCGTTGCTGGAATTGAAGGCAGTATTTGGAATACCAAAATATCACAAGTAATGGTTGACGATATTATGATCAGCCAGGTGCACAGCTCATTGTCATTGCTCTCAGTGCTGATGCTAGATCCGAAACTTGATATTACTTTTGGTGACGCTTTAATCAATGGTCCAGAAGGAAAGCTGGTGTTAAGTGGCTTGCTAGCGGATATAACCGTTGAAGATGCAACGGTAAGTTTGGCGGCAAATAATGTCTCAGCAAAACTTAACCTACCTATTGATGTTATCGCTCATGAGCAACTGACTATTAATGTCGCACGTTTCGTTGTAGGTGCTCCAATCTGTAGTGAACTAGATGGTGATTTTCAGTGGCGTAATGCCGCCGTTACTGCCCTAGATGAAAAAGTTAACTTAGGAAAATTATCTGCGAAGTTGAGCTGTGATAAAGGTGAGCTAATTGCTGATATTGACCCGAAAAATGACTTAGGTCTTAGTTATCGTGCGCAAATAAAAAAAGGTGGCCGTTTTAGTGGCAGTGGTTATTTAACACCGGGTGCGAAATTTCCTGAGCAACTTAAACCGGCATTAAGCTTTATTGGCAAGGCAGATAAAAAAGGGCGTTATCGATTAAAGATATAACGACCAACTAATCATCAAGGTAATAAACACCATCAGTGTTTATTACCTTTCAACAGTGTTCATTCTCCACAATTACTGAGAAACGTATTAATTCAAGTGGGTACGTTTTATCTCTTCTACAAATATACCGAAATCAGTTATCGCTGGGTAATCGCGAATCTCTTTATCTGCTTGTTTGCTATCCGGGTTCGCTACTGCTAAAAGGTGCTTAATACCAAACTTTTTAGCTGAATCTAAAATGACTAAGCTGTCGTCAACGAATAACGTACTGTCGACATCAAAACCGTGTTTAGCTTGCAGCTTCTGCCACAATAGTTGTGACTCTTTCGTTACGCCAAATTCATGGGTTGAATACAAGGTATCAAAATACTGGTCTAACTCAGTACGTTCAATTTTCAATGACAAACTATCAGGGTGAGCATTAGTCACTAAAACAATATCTCGTCCTGAAGCTTTTAATGCTGTGAGAAAGTTATGAGCATCATCACGCAACCGAATCAAATGCTGTATTTCGCGCTTCAAGTCAGTAATTGATAAATTAGTATGTTTCGCCCAGTAATCTAAACAATACCAATCAATGGTACCTTCAACAGCTTTGTAGTGTGATGATAGCTTTTCTTTTGCTTGCTCAAGACTAATATTTTCGCTTTCGCTATAACGTTTGGGTAAATGATGTAGCCAAAAATGGTTATCAAAATGCAAATCCAGGATAGTACCATCCATATCGAGTAAAACAGTTGAAATTTTTGACCAATCAAGCATAGATTTTTTCCTAGAAACACGTTTATTATAGGATTATACCCAAGAGGTTTAGCTGTGTATTCAATGTTATCGAACTATTATTGAGTTTTAGTTTGTTGTATTGAGGCTTTGCTTCATTTTCTGTTGTGATTAAAGGGCGTTATGAGCACAAAAAAACACTTGCCGAAAATTACTGCACGTAAACAGGTTGCCAAGAGTGGACTGTTTGCTATTGAGCAGATTGATCTTAGTTTTAGTAATGGCGAAAGCAGAGAGTACGAACGAATACCTGGCAAAGGCTCAGGTGCTGTAATGATTGTACCTATGCTTGATGATGAAACTATGCTGCTAGTACGTGAATATTGTGCTGGTACTCATAGCTATGAGCTGGGCTTTCCAAAAGGGCTTGTTGATCCTGGCGAAGAGCCATCAGATGCTGCAAACCGAGAACTGAAAGAAGAAGTAGGCTATGGCGCGGAAAACCTCACCTTCATTCATCGTGTTGCCACCGCTCCAGCTTTTTTTGATGCACAAATGACCATATTCCTTGGTGAGAATCTTTATCCTGAAAAACTCGAAGGTGATGAGCCCGAAGAGTTAGAAGTGGTGCCATGGCGTCTGACCGACTATCAACAGTTATTGGCGGCCAATGATTTCAATGAGGCGCGCAGTATTGCCGCACTATTATTAGTAAAAGACCACTTGGGAGGTATTTAATGAGCCCAGAAAAACTATTAGCTATTGCGATTGAAAGTGCGAAAAAAGCGGGAATTGAAGTCGCTAAGCATTACAAGCAAGGTGATTATACCGCGGAAATAAAAGCGGATAATAGTCCGGTTACCAGTGCAGATATTGCTGCTAACGATGTCTTGATGGATCAATTGAAAATTTTGACCCCTGATATTCCTGTAATTTCAGAAGAAGTTGGAGCTCTGCCGTTAGCTGAGCGTGGTAAATGGTCACGTTATTGGCTTTTAGACCCGATTGACGGCACAGGCGAATTTATCATTGGCAGTGGTGATTTTGCCGTAAATATAGCCTTGGTTGAAAATGGCTGGCCTAGTATTGGTGTAATACACGCACCAGATCATCAGCTAACTTATTATGCACAGAATAACTTAGGTGCATATAAAGAAAATAATATTGCTAGCCATAGAATACACGTCGCGGAATATGATGGTGAACGCCGAATTAAGGTTGCCATTAGTCGACGCCAAGATATTAATTTAATGGGACAATACTTAAGTGATGACTTTTCCTATGATCATATTGCATTAGGCAGTTGCTCTTTGAAAAACTGTTTAATTGCAGAAGGTGGTGCCGACTGTTATTTAAGGGTTGGCCCAACAGGAGAGTGGGATACAGGTGCGAGTCACTGTATTCTTGAGCAAGCCGGTGGCAGCATTATTGATAGTGAATTTAATCCATTAACCTATAATCAACGTACAACGCTAATGCAGCCTGATTTTCTTTCATTAGGCAATAAGACTATTCCATGGCAACATGCGATTAAACCGCACAGAGCTGCACGTTAAAGCATAGTCTTAGAGACTAGCTTTAATGGTTAGTTATAAATACATACATTTAACAGTGATAGGTCATATTTTTATCGCCGTTAGCAACATTAAATAGGATCTACACCAGATCCAAACAACGGAGTGCTTAATGCGCAAATCGACAGTTACTTTATTAACTATATTTTCATTAGCTATAACTAGTTTACCTAGCCTTGCAGGTTGGCAACTTGATAACAAAAATTCACGACTAAACTTTGTTTCAGTTAAAAAAGGCACCGTTGCTGAAAATCATCACTTTTCTTCACTTGAGGGGAGTATTAATAAAAGTGGCAAAGTTAGCATTAAAGTTGATTTAACCAGCGTAGATACCAATATTGCCATTCGAGACGAACGTATGAAAAAGTTTGTTTTTGAAACTGAAAAATTTACTTCTGCGATGTTTGATGCGCAGCTTGATAAAGGTTTGTTATCAGCACTTAATATTGGTGACAGTTATGTAAAAACTGTGACGGGCAGCTTGAGCTTTCACGGTCAAACTCAAGCAGTTGCCATCGACGTTAACGTGACTAAAACTAATGGCAAAACGTTGTTAGTTAGCACGACAAAACCTTTCTTTATTAAAGCTGACGCTTACGGCGTTGTTGCTGGTATCAATAAGTTAAAAGAATTAGCCGCATTACCAAGCATTGATTACGTAGTGCCAGTGAGTTTTTCGGTAATATTTACCCATTAAAATGTGAAAGTTGTTGGGAATTAATTAGCTCGAATAAAAAAAGCGCCTAACGGCGCTTTTTTCTGTTTGTTTGACCCATCCTAAATAAGGTTTATTGAGCAAAGGTTTTAGTTACATGCGCAGAAAAGTCATCAGCGCCCATAAAACCAGTAACACGACGTTGAGTTAACTCATTACCTGATTTGTCAAAAAATAGAATTGATGGCAATCCGAATATTTCAAAATGCGACATCAACTCAACACTATCTGTTGAACCAGTATCAGTTAAATCAATTTGTAGTAGCACAGAGTCCGCAAGAGCGCTTTGTACGTTTGCTTCAAAGAAGGTATATTCTTCAAACTCTTTACAAGCCACACACCAATCAGCATAAAGATCAACCATCACAGTTTTTCCTTCGGCGTTAGCTTTTGCAATTGCTTGATTCATTTCAGTTAAGTTTTTCACGTGTTCAAAACCATGTTGCTGAGCTTGTTGTGAAACTGAAATTTGCGTTGTTGGATAAACCAATTGATAAGCTTTGTTCGCACCCAAAAAGAAGATTAAAAATATTATGATGCTACGTAAGCCGAAACCAAATGTTTTCGCTGAGTCTTGGTTTACCGTATAAAAATAACCGGCAGTTGCTAAAACAAGCACAATCCACATTACGTCAATAACTAGAAGAGGTAAGAAACGTTCAAGTAAGAAAATTGGCACAGCAAGTAGCAATAAGCCAAAAATATTCTTAATAACATTCATCCAATTACCCGCTTTAGGCAGTAATTTACCACCTGAACTACCTAAAATAAGTAGTGGCAAGCCCATGCCTAAACTTAAAGCGTACAACGCTGATGCGCCTAATAGTATGTCGCCAGATTGAGAAATATATAACAGCGCACCTGTTAATGGCGCAGTAGTACACGGTGATGCCACCAAACCTGAAATAGCCCCCATGACTAAAACACCAACATATGAGCCACCTTTTTGACTACTGCTGACCTGGTTTAACTTGTTCTGCCAGCTGCTGGGTAAAGCTAAATTAAATACGCCAAACATTGAGAGTGCTAAGAAGATAAATAATACACTTAGGGCAATTAACACTACTGGATGTTGAAACATTGCTTGAAATTGCGCGCCAGCAATAGCCACTACAATACCAAGTATGGTGTATGTTACTGCCATACCTTGCACGTAGAAAAAGGATAATGTGAAGGCTTTTTTAGTTGATAATTTATCACCCTGACCAACAATGATCCCAGTTAAAATTGGATACATTGGAAATACACATGGGGTAAAAGATAGCAATAAACCACCAACGAAAAATGCGGCTAAAGTTAACCAAACACTGTCACTTTTAAGCATGTCAGCTAATTGATGTTGTTCGCTACTACTTGTTTCCGTTTCAGTTGAACTATTGCCTGTGCTGTTTGTGCTAAGGGCGCTTAATACCGCGTCATTAGCTGAAGTCGTTTTGATTACTTCAGTTAAATCTAGCGTTTTCTTAGTTGGCGGATAACATAACCCTTTTTCTGCACAACCTTGGTAACGAATGATGATATTGGCGTTATCACTTGCTTGTGCAATGTCGATAGTAAAATCGAGCTGGCCAGTAAATATTTGTTGAACACCAAAAAACTCATCTTCGTGATGCTCACCTTCTGGCAAATTTACCGGAACAATAGTCGCATTGTTAACGGTGAATTTAAATTGATGGCGATAAAGGTAGTAGCCGTCAGCAATATTAAAGCTAACCTGTAACTTATTTTTTTGCTGGTGGAAATCAAAAATGAATGCTTCATCAACTTTTAAAAACTCGTCGTCATTGCTAAACAATGACGCCGGAGCATTAAAAATTGAATCTTGCGCATGTACCACTGGTACATGACTAAAAGAAAGGCAAGTAAGAATTAACCAAAAAACAGCAACAACTTTTTTCATAACCGTTATTTTAAAGACTCATTAATCCAGTTTAAGTATTGATGATCGCCTTGCTGGATGTTCAACGCGATAACTTCAGGAGTGTCGTACGGATGTAATTGCTTAATTCTATCATTAAGCAATTCAAAATATTCACATTTACTTTTTATGAATAGCTGTACTTCTGTCTCTCTGACTACATTTTCCTGCCACAGGTATACCGAGGTAATGTTCGGTAAAATATTAACACAAGCGGCAAGCTTTTCTGTTACTAATTTATCTGCGATATCTTGTGCTATTGCAGAAGTTGGGCAGGTGCATAACGTTACTTGATACACTATCAAAGACCTCAATAAAAAACTTATTTTGTCGCAATCTTATATTATTGTAACAATGTAATTGACTGTTTATTGCACTTGCTCAATAAAATGAATAACAAAAAACAAAATTTCAATTAAGTGATGTCACGTTTTTCAGTGTGTAAATATGACCCATGTCAGTTAATTAGCTGAACTAAGTCGGCTGAAAAGCACCTAAAATCATTGTTCGGTTGAAAAAGACCCGTGAACCCCCATATAAGTTTCACTAAAGATTATTAGGAGCGACTATGTTTCGTCTTTTATTTGTACTTTTTATTATTATCCCAATAATAGAAATCTCTGTTTTAATGCAGGTTGGTGCTGTTTTAGGTGTATGGCCAACTATTGCTATTGTTATTTTTACCGCTTGGTTGGGAGCTAAATATGTTCGCCAACAAGGGCTTTCAACCTTGAATTCAGTGCAAACCAAAATGGCACAAGGGCAAATGCCTTCCGATGAAATTGTTACCGGTTTAATGTTGTTAGTTGCGGGGGTGTTTTTGGTAACTCCAGGCTTTGTGACTGACTTTTTAGGTTTGAGTTTGTTAATTCCTGCCGTGCGTAATGGCATTGTTGGTAGTGTTAAAGCACAACTTAATACTCGTGGCGCAAATGGTCAGCACTTTCAGTTTCATACACATAACCAAGAACAACGCGAAAATGACTTTTCTGAACAGCAGGAAAGCCCATTTCAAGAACATATTCAATCACCTCATAAAGGCCAGACCTTAGACGGTGAATTTGAGCGTAAAGATTAAAATTCTTAAGATGGGGCTTGTGAAGTTTTTTTTAATCCCCATCTTACTTTTACAAGTAAATCGTAATAAAACTAAATTCTTTATTTTTTATTAAATAGAACTTCCCAGGAGAAAGAAATGAGTATTCGTCCATTACACGATCGTGTGATCATTAAGCGTAAAGCAGTTGAGTCAAAATCTGCTGGCGGTATTGTATTAACAGGTAGCGCAGCTGAAAAATCGACACGCGGTGAAGTTATTGCTGTTGGCAACGGCCGAATTCTAGAAAACGGTGAAGTGCGCGCTTTAGACGTAAAAATTGGCGATCAAGTGATCTTCAGTGAAGGCTACGGCATGAAGACTGAAAAAATCGACGGTGAAGAAGTACTAATTTTGTCAGAAGCTGACATTTTAGCCATCGTAGAATAATAGACATTATCTATTAACCACTCATTTTATTGTATTGACCTAAATCGATACAAAAACAGAATTTAAGGAGTCATTAACATGGCAGCAAAAGACGTATTATTCGGCAACGATGCACGCGCAAAAATGCTTAAAGGCGTAAACGTATTAGCAGACGCAGTAAAAGTAACATTAGGCCCTAAAGGTCGTAACGTAGTATTAGATAAATCATTTGGTGGTCCAACAATCACTAAAGATGGTGTTAGCGTTGCGAAAGAAATTGAACTTGAAGACAAGTTTGAAAACATGGGCGCACAAATGGTGAAAGAAGTTGCTTCTAAAGCCAATGACGAAGCGGGTGACGGTACAACAACGGCAACTGTTTTAGCACAAGCTATCGTAAACGAAGGTTTAAAATCAATTGCTGCTGGCATGAACCCAATGGACCTTAAACGTGGTATCGACAAAGCGGTTGTTGCTGCTGTTGAAGCGTTAAAAGATTTATCACAAGAATGTGCTGATAATAAAGCGATTGAGCAAGTAGGTACTATTTCTGCGAACTCTGACCAAACAGTTGGTCAAATCATTGCAACAGCAATGGATAAAGTGGGCACTGAAGGTGTAATTACCGTTGAAGAAGGTCAAGCACTAACTGATGAGCTAGACGTTGTTGAAGGTATGCAATTTGACCGTGGTTACTTATCGCCATATTTCATCAACAACCAAGAAAGCGGTGCTGTTGAATTAGAAAACCCATTCATTTTATTAGTAGACAAAAAAGTGTCTAATATCCGTGAATTATTAACAACACTTGAAGGTGTTGCTAAAGCGGGTAAGCCACTATTAATCATTGCTGAAGATGTTGAAGGCGAAGCGCTAGCAACATTAGTTGTCAACAACATGCGTGGCATCGTTAAAGTTGCTGCTGTTAAAGCACCAGGTTTTGGCGACCGTCGTAAAGCGATGTTACAAGACATCGCGACATTGACTGCTGGTACTGTTATTTCTGAAGAAATCGGCATGGAGCTTGAAAAAGCGACTTTAGAAGACCTAGGTCAAGCTAAACGTGTTGTTATCTCTAAAGACAACACAACTATCATCGACGGTATTGGTGAAGAAGCAGAAATTCAAGCACGTGTTTCACAAATTCGTGGCCAAATTGAAGATTCATCTTCTGATTACGATAAAGAAAAACTTCAAGAACGTTTAGCTAAATTAGCTGGCGGCGTTGCTGTTATCAAAATTGGTGCTGCAACAGAAATGGAAATGAAAGAGAAAAAAGCCCGTGTTGAAGATGCACTTCACGCAACTCGCGCTGCGGTTGAAGAAGGTGTTGTTGCCGGTGGTGGTGTTGCATTAGTACGTGCTGCTGATGTAATTAAAGACCTTGAAGGTATCAACGAAGACCAAACTCACGGTATTAACGTAGCTATTCGTGCAATGTCTGCACCTTTACGCCAAATCGCTAATAACTCAGGCGATGAAGCCTCAGTTGTATTAAACGAAGTACGTAACGGCGAAGGTAACTACGGTTACAATGCTGGTAACAGTACTTACGGCGATATGTTAGCAATGGGTATTCTTGACCCAACTAAAGTAACTCGTAGCGCATTACAATTTGCAGCCTCAGTTGCTGGTTTAATGCTAACAACAGAAGCTATGATCACCGATGCACCAGCTAAAGATGCTGGCGCTCCTGCAATGCCTGATATGGGCGGCATGGGTGGTATGGGCGGAATGGGCGGCATGATGTAATCTTATTACATATACCCTAGCTCAAAAAAAAGCCTGAATAGTCATATTCGGGCTTTTTTTGTGTAAAATGATAAGTGTTGAATAAGTTATAAATCAATAACATTACTTAGCTTAGAACGTCTAGTCACAAGGACGAGTGTTAAGTATTGAACAGTCAAATTGAAACTAATTTTATTACCCAATCTTCCCATTATTTTTAATGTGCGAGTCATAAACTATTTGTTTATGACTCTGGCGAGTTTTCGTGAAAAAATCTAGTGTGTGTTAATCATGACTAAACGTTCATGGTACTGCTTTTCTTTTTCAACATAACTAAGCCATTGTTTAGCTGTTTTTTTTGCATTATTAAATGACTTTGCTTGATTAAATGCATCTAGTGCTTCAGAAAACTCATCTAAGTTAAAATGTGCCATGCCTAAAGCAAGGTGCATATTACCTTCGTTAGTTAAACCACCTCGCTGAATTGCTTTTTTAGCTGCAGTTATTGCAAAACGCCATTTTTCAGTGTTAATAAAGGTTTGAGCAAGTTGTTCATCAAACAGCCCATTTTCTGCTATTTCAGAGCCTTTTTTTAGCACCGGAATTGCTTTGTCATCTTCTTTCGCCATTACATAAGCCTGCGCCATCAATTGCATATGCCTTTCGGCTGCGACGACAAGGCCGTCTCCGATAGCATCATCAAGTAACCTTGCTGCTTTATAGGGCAGTTGATTAAATAAGTATAATTGCGCGAGCATCACTATATCGGTAGATTTGGTGATATATCCCGCTTGCCATGCGGTTTCCATCGTTGCTAGTTGTTTTTTTTCTTCACCGATCTCACCATACATACTGGACAGTTGCAGCCAGTATTCCGGCTTTTGGTAATACCTGACGAGTTCTTCCATCACTTTCGTTACCATAACGGGTTGCTTTAATTCGTAATAGGCAGCACGTTGTAATGTTAGCCAGTTTTCTTTTGCTAATTTGTTCTTTGCTTTGGCCAAGGCGATAGCTTGGTCAATATGTTGAATCGATTTGTTAAATTTTTTATCCTGATAGTAAACCTGAGCAAACAGCATGTGTTGTGGCGCTTGTAATGCTTCACCGCTGTTTGCTTGCCAAGCTTTTAAAAACTTTAGAGATTTTACATAGTCACCTTGCTGAGATGCAAGTTGAGCTAAGGAATAAGTAGTTGATAAGTAAAGTGTGTCAGGAATTGCTTCTTGGGCGATAACTTGCTCAAAACTAACTATTGCATTGGTTACGTCGTCATTACCGTAATACATGAAACCATAAAAGTTCCACAACATCGCTTTTTCATAGCTATTTAACTGTTCAATGCGTTCTTTAACTTCATCCAAAATTAATAACCCCTTAGCTTTGTCACCAGCATCGGCTGTTTGTTGCGCCAAGGCAAGTTGTGTGTAAACACGATTACGCATTGCTGGTACTCGCTTAGACTCGCGTTGTGGGGTTGCTTCGGCATGTGCGACATCAGCGAAACCGAAAACACTTGGAGTACTGTACAATAGGCTTGTCGTTAATAGGGCGGTAAAAAGTTTGCGTTTTAACATAGTGATCTCTCTTATCCGTCAATTTGAAAGCTGATTTTATTTTGTACACCTGCAACTTCCATTGCGACACCGTCAACAATTCGTGGTTTGTATTTGAATTTCATTGCTGCGTCCATAGCTGCACGGTCAAAAATACCTTCAGGCTCTGCTTGAACAACTTGAGGGTCACGTACTGAGCCATTTTTTGTTACCGTGAACTCGATAATAACGAAGCCCTCAATGCCGCGTGATTGTGCACGACGTGGGTAAATGGGCGCAACTTTTACAATCGGTAAGTACTCACCATCACCACCGTCTAAACTTATGCCTCCCGATAATCCACTACTGGCACCAATATCAGCATCAAATGAAATGCTAACCGTTTCAGCATTTGGGTTTGCTTGCTGCATTTGTGGTTGCTGCATCAGTGGTGGCGGGGTTTCTGGCTTGGGAGGTTTTTGTGGCTTCCGTTCTTTTGTTTGTACTGTTTCATCTTTTTTTAAACGAATAAAGTCAAGGACATTGCCCCTTGGCGCGTCAGTCATCGCGTTTTCACCACCTGTGATCAGTCGTTGCATACTCCACAGCAAAAGCAATGTAACGATTACAGCGAGCACAATAGACAGTGAGTAACGACCAAATGAGTTCAACATTAGCTATGCCTCTTGTGCTGCTATTGATACATCGAATACGCCAGCTGCACGTGCTGAGTCCATGACTTTTATCAAGACATCAGTGGTGGCTTTTTTATCTGCTTGAATCACTACAGTACCTTGCGGGTTTTCTGCTTTAAGTCGTTCGATATTCGCTTGTACGGCTCGAACATCAATACGACGCTTATTGATCCAAATTTCTCCTTTGTCACTAATCGCTACCAGTATGTTGGCACGTTCCTTTTTTACCGCGGTTGCCGCTTCTGGGCGATTGACCTCGATGCCAGCTTCTTTTACAAAAGAGGCCGTAACGATAAAAAATATTAGTAATATAAACACAACGTCCAGCATCGGTGTCATGTTTATTTCTTCTTGTTCGTCTTGTTCTTGTAAAATATTTGCTAAATGAGAACGCATATTGCTCACCTAATTATTCAGTGCCGTAATCGGCGAAATTTATGACAAATGTGCCATTGGCAAACTGTCTTCTAGTTTTGCTGTATGACGTTTGGCGGTTCGTTGAAACCAGGTAACCATAAATACCCCTGATAATGAGCCGACCATGCCTGCCATCGTTGGGATCGTGGCTCGTGAAACCCCAGATGCCATTGAACGGGCATTGCCACTGCCCGAAATTGCCATTACGTCAAATACTTCAATCATGCCGGTTACTGTACCTAACAAGCCTAAAAGTGGGCAGAGCACAACTAAGGTATGAATCAGCGGGACATTCTTATTAAGCAACTGTGTGGCACGCGAAACAGTTGCTTGACGAATTTGTTGAGCATTCCATGAGCTTCTTTCTTGGCGTTGTTGCCAATTGTTGATAAGGCTACTTTTGATTTGACGATAGCTTTTTAAGTAAAAAAACAAGCGTTCGAATATCAAAAGCCACATCAAACAAATGACTCCCGCGATGACGGTCAGCACTTGACCGCCAGTGTCTAAGAACTCACGGATGCTATCCATCATTTCGATGAATATCAGCATGCTTACGCTCCTTTTTCGCTGCGCTCAGCTAAGATGCCAGCGCTTTGTTGTTGAAGAATGTTGATAATAGCGCGACTGCGGGTATTGAGCATGGTGGAAATAAAAACCATCGGAATGGCAACCACTAGGCCAAGTACAGTGGTCACAAGTGCTTGTGAAATACCACCCGCCATTAATTTAGGGTCACCTGTACCGAACAAGGTAATGGCTTGGAAGGTATTAATCATACCGGTCACTGTGCCGAGTAAGCCTATGAGCGGCGCGACTACTGAGATAATTTTTATCATGGTCAGGCGAGTGGTTAGCGGTGGTACTTCTTTAAGGATGCGCTCAGAAAGTTTTAACTCTAACGTATCAAGATCAGTATTTTTATTATCGTTTTTAACCATTAGCACACGACCTAACGGATTGTCGTTGCTTGGCGTTGCTGATTTAAGTTGACGATTAACTCGACCACCAATGAGGAATAGCGATATAAAGCGCTCAATGGCGATTAGTAAACCAATAGCGCCGATTGCTAGAATAACGTAGCCAACAGGGCCTCCTTGATCAACACGCTCTTGTTGGTTAGGGGCTTGAACAAGTAAGCCAAGAATGGATCCTCCTGTGGGGTCTAACGCGAAAGCAACTTGACCATGAGTTGTAGATGTTAAATCTTCTGTTGTTGATAAGTAGCGGTTAGCCGGTTGTCTGATCAGCTCTGCAACACTACCCGTTTCACTAATAAACTCTAGATACTTGCCATTGGCGGCGAGGTTAAAGCTACCAACACGGGTGACTTGGGCTTGCGTTTTTTGCCCGTCTGCCAAAACAATTTCACGATTAAAACGCGTAATTTTCGCACTTTCGGTCATTTCACGTTGTAGTTCGAACCAAATTTTTTCAATTTCTTCAATCGAGGCAAGTTTTGAAGATGAGCCCATCGACTGTGCAAACTGATCTAGAAATACGCCACGGCCCGGTATTTGTGCCGAAATAACTGAGTTTTGAAACTTGCTTTTGGTGTCACCAGCCACTTGTTGAAGCACACCAAACAACTCTTTTAGTTCACCAAGGCGTTTATTTAAAGTTTCTTGCTTATTGGCTAAGGCTACTTCGTTAACTTCAAATTTGTTTTCTAATCGCGAGCTTTCTGCAATTTTGTCGCGACGGTTTGTTTTAGCATTTGCAAGCATTTGGCTTTGCTCTGCTTGGCGCGACGTAAAATTGGCTTCTCGTTGTTGGTTTTGTTTTGTTTGCGCCACTTGACCTTGAGCTAATTGTTCAAGTAGTTCATCTAAACTTGTTGCCTGTTGTGCAAATGCTGTTGAGGCTATAAACGCAACAACAGAGCCTAATAAAATAGAAATATGCTTTTTCACGGTAATACTCCGGGCGTTATTCAGAAATGTTCATTGGCACAATCACTAGATCAGGTGCCAATTGTTTACGTGCGATGCGCAATGCTTTGTTGATGTTGGTGCGATAACTAGGAGCTAATTCTTGCCATGAACTATTGTCCTTATTCCATAAACCGATGCGTGAGCCATCACGTGTTTGGTAGATGAAAGCAACTCGCCCAATACGTAAAAAATCGACATTCATTTCTGCACCGTTCAAGGTAAGCATATCGCTATATGCTTCAATAGTACGACCATAATCAACTTCGACTTGATAGGCCTCTAGTACCCGGCGAAACTTTTCAGATACCGCAATATCAGAACGCTCCATCATAGACTCTAACGATGAAATACGCGTGCTACGCTCGGTTGACAAAAATGGAACATCTAATGCAATAAATGTTGCTAATGTTTCAATCATACGGGCCATTAAGGGGGATATTTGACGCTCAATAATACTGACTTGCTCAATTGATTCAGATAATTGTGCAAACTCTGCCAGTTGATTATCTACTTGTATTTGCATTTGACTGATATAGACATTTAAGCCATCAATTTCTTTATTTACTGATTTAAACTGTTGTAGTTTTGATTGAATTTGATCTGCAATTTTATCAATTTTTTGCTGTGACATTGCAGCGGATTGATTAATTTCTTGACCCGCTTCAACCACCTCTTCAAGCGCTTGTGGTTCTGCAGCTAAAGCTTGTGTTGTATAGAGGCTAGATAAACCCAAAAACAAACTTGCTTGTGCCAATTTGGACAATTTCATAAATAAACCTTTTGTTCAATTAATAGTGCGTAATGACCTTTGCGGTTTATTGCTTAGGTTCACGACCTTTAGGGCTTTATAAAAAGATGGGCAAATTGTAGTTATTTAATATGACGTTTTAGTTTCAGTAATGTGTCAGCTTTATTAAATGGTAGGCAGATGAAAAAAATTGGCTGTTTTAGCGATAACCTCATGTTGCTTAATTTTGAATTTAGAACAATTTTTCAATAAACTGATAAGGATTCATAATAAAAAAAGGCTACCGAAGTAGCCTTGAGAGTATGGATATTCGCTTAGAATTCGTAACTATAACTAAGGTCTAGTGTCGTGCCAACTTCCTTAGACCACTTGGTTAAACCATTTTGTGTGATCTCTTTATCTTCATCAAAAAGATTCTGTACTTTTAAGTTAAGGGTAGAATTAAATGACGGGTAGTAGGTATAAACGAGGTCTAGCGAATGAAAAGACTCTTCTTCTGCATCTTCAGCTGTACGTGCTCCAGGCACTATAATACGAGGGCCGAAAACGTTGTAAACAATCGACGCGGCATGGTTGCCATTATCGGAGTCGTAGCCCAACTGTAAATTGGCAACCCATTCAGAGTGACCAATCAAGCGACGCTTATTATTGGTGACGAAATTGTCGACAAAATCAAAACCGGCATCTTCAACTTGTTGTTCAATTAACGAGTGTTCTTGGCTTGCACCTAAATTTACCTCGGAGTCTGACAAGGTTATGTTTCCTGATACGAACCAGTTATGTAAATTGATAAAGTTTAAATCTTGCAAAAACTCAAATTCGATACCGGTAAGATCGCCGTCTGCACCATTAGTTGTCATCAATTGAGGCGTAGCGCCACCAACACTGGGGAGTTCTACGGTTTCGATTGGGTTTTCGATGTCCTTGTAAAATAAAGCCACTGAAAGGTTATTACCGTCTGCACGATACCACTCCCAACGCAAATCAAGGTGTTTGATTTTCGAAGATTCAAGCAGCGGTGTCCCTGTCACTTCAAATTCAGTTAATGGGTCAATATAGCTAGCACTGCTAATATCGCGAAAGTCGGGACGAATTGCTGTTTCGCCAATATTAAAGCGAAACTGCATGGTTTCATCCATGATATAAGTTATCGCCAATGACGGAAAGAAATCATCTTCGATAAATGCAGCTTCGGTTAAGCCTTGTGTGTCTAATTGAAATTGCTCTGAATGTTTTAAATAAGGTACTGAAATTTGTTGGAAATCTTCATAACGAACACCACCACTTACCCGCCAAGCTTTATTAAAGAATAAGTCTGCCATAAAGTAGTAGGCATCGTTTTTATTTAAGGCTGCATACTTGTCACCGTCAGAGGTACCATCAGTAAAAACGCCCGCGCCGCTTGAGCTATTAAAAAAACCTGGTGTTGCTATGGCATCGTCAGCAAAAATATCATTTAAGTAACTACCTTCGATAAAAGTGTCACCGAGTTGAAAATGAGCTACGCCGAATGAAAGGTTTTCAGAGTGACGTTTTTTTTCGGTAAAGTCGGCACCCATTTTGACTTCAACTTCCCAGTTTTCGCCAACTAGTGGATAAGTAACGTTCATCCCCCAAGTGTCTGAATCATCGTGTAATTGTTGAAATGAGCGTTCAACTCTTGCGGCAGATACATCTTGTAGGCGTTCAGTGTTGCTTGGTAGGTCGGTTTCAAAAATTGCTTCAATACCGCCCGGCGCACCACGATTTGCTCGACTCTTACCATAATACCAATCGAGGTAGGCATAATTTAACTGAGGAAAGTTATGTTTACCTTTGAGTTGCGTAGAATACATTTCACGTTCTTCAAAAAGTACATCCACTTTTCTAAGCGTTAATTGTCCTTCTTCGGATTCATTGTCGTCGACAAATGCTCGGTTACGAACGCGATCACTCATATCATGTAATGCAATGTTTACTAATTCGAACTTATGGTCACTGTTGTATTCATAGCCAAAATTAAACATGCCACTCCAGCGCACATTGTGTTCCATTGAAACGCCGTCGTAAGACTGCGCGAAACGCTCGCTTTTACTGCCAATACCAATTAAATTATCACCAGTGACTTCATTGTTAATTGACCATTTATTGTCGTAAGAAATGGCAAATAAATAACCCCAAGCGCCGGAGTTCAGGTCATATTTATTTCCTAACGTAACACCAAGACCAAAACTTGGGTCGGCGCTTTCTTTTTGTGGACCTACTTCCCAATCTAATGCTGATAGTAATTCGCGAGTAGCGTCAGCAGGGCCCGGGTTTTCAATACCTACTGAGCCATTGGCATTGAACGCCTGAGTAAATAGTGTGGGGAGTGCACGCGTACCGTCATCTTTACCCATCCAATCATCATCACCACCGTGATAAAAATAACCATCGTCATTTTGGTTGGTGTTGTAAGCGGTATTAGCACTCATTTTGAATAAAAAGTCGTTAGGCATTGATTTAGTGCGTATATCAACATTACCACCACCAAAATGTGCTGGCATGTCTGGCGAATATGACTTTTGTACACTTAAACTTTCGATTACGTCTGAAGGGAATAAATCGAGTGGCACAACAGAACGTGTTGGGTCAGGGCTGGGCACCACCATCGAGTTTAGTTGTGTGCTGGAGTAGCGCTCACCTAAACCACGAACATATATAAACTTGCCATCGACGAGAGTTAGCCCTGTAACTCGACGTAGCGCAGCTGCCGCGTCACCGTCACCGGTGCGAGAAATTTGCTCTGCACCCATAATATCAGCAACGAAAGCTTGGTCTTGCCGTTCTTGTAGAACCGCTGATGCAGTGCCTTTTAAGCGACTCGCCTTGACGACAACTTCTTCGATCATTTGCTCTTCGTCTTGTGAAAAAGCGGGTAACGAAGTTGCAAGTAACGCGACAGATATCGCTAAACCTAACTTGTGCTTTGGTTTAGCGATTTTAAAATTTGAATTCATTTTCAAGTCCACCTACTGAATTTACTTGGGAAAACAGAAGCTAAAGCCATGTACTTTAGCTTCACTGGTATGACAGAAGATTAATCTTCAAGACCAACAGTTACCCAACCAGCAGTCCAGTCGTTTGATACGTCCATTGCACCGATAAAGTTTGTTGCTTCGAAGAAGGTATCTAACGTTGAAGCATCAAAACCCGAACCTATCAACATGGAATCAGACGCCGGCATATATCCTGACAGCCCCAACAAATCAGCGGTTGTAACTTCATTACTCGCTTTGCCAGTGAACCAAGTGTTGTTAGCAAGGTTAGTGCTAGCGAAGTTGTTACTTGCGGCGCACGCAACGACAGAGTGGGTAATTGAAAGTGAACCATCAGCGGCATGGGCAACTGATTCGTCGCCATTGACGCGTAGACATTTCGCGTAATCATCAGGACCTGTGATGACAAAGTTCTTTAAGACAGCTTGTGTGCCAGCACGTAAGCGCACACCATTGCGACCACTCGCGCCGAGTACTGTAACGTTTGCAACCGTTGGGTTAGTTTGTGGTGTAGCCGATGCGTCAAACTCAGAGTTATCTGCTTCAATAGCGTTATCACCGTTCGCAGTACCTTGTTTGATAAGAACAAACTGTGCATTACCTGTCCAGCCAAATGACCAATCTAAAGAGTCATCACCGATTTCAGTTAACACGACGTGGCTGATGTTCATGGTGCCACCGAAGAACTCAATACCATCATCAAGATTTTGGTGGATGTGGATATAGCTAACATCGGTACCTGAACCAACGCCGGCAAAGGAAATGCCATTTAGCTCATCACCGTTACCTAGAGCTTTACCGGCATGTTTAATCACAACATATTTCAATGTACCTGAATTATCTTCAGGCATGTTGCCACCAAAATTACCTGCAGCACCTTCAGCCGATACACCACAGTTTGCTAATTCGTCAGCCGTTGCCTCACCCGTTTGGTCGCCACAAGAGTTTGCTGGCGCATTACCTAATACGACTAAGCCACCCCATTGACCGATAGCAGTCTCTTGACCGGTAACGTTTTGGATTGATGTCATCGTAATTGGTTGTGTTGCGGTGCCAACCGCTTCAATTTTTGAGCCCCGACGTACTACAAGAAAGTCATCACCAGTTTCACCAATTAACGTAGTACCTTTTTCAATGTAGAGAGTTGTATTGTTGATTTTGTCGCCACCAACAGCTGTGCGACCTTGTAAAACCCAATGAGCATCGTTACTTAATACCACGTCGGCGGTAAATTCAGTGTCGGCGGCTAATTTATAAACCGGCTTGTCTGTAATTGCGGGATATTGGCCAGAAACGTCTGTTGCTAATGCTTGAGTTAAGGCGTTAGTAACATCGTCTGGAATGTTTGAATTAATTGCAACTGTCCAGTCTTCCATCCAGTTATTTTGACCATCAAATGCGCCCACATAATCTGTGGGTGTGAAGAACGCGTCGTCATCGGACATATCGTAACCTGCACCAAGTAGTGGTGAAGACGACTTAGGAGAGAAACCGTCAGTAGAGAGTAATAAGGCGTCATTTGTGGTCACCATATTACCGTCTTGATCATTAAACCATGCTGCAGGGGCTGCTAAATCAGAGCTAGCGAAGTTGTTCTCGGTAGAGCACGCGACAAACGAATGGGTCATGGTTAAGTCACCGTTTTCTGCGTGAGCAACGGACTCGTCACCGTTAACGCGTAAACATTTTGCGTAATCATCTGGGCCTGTTACTACAACATTTTTAAGAATCCCTTGAGTACCAGCACGCAAGCGAATACCGTTACGGCCGCTTGCGCCCACGATAGTGACGTTAGAAATTGTTGGCATTGTTTGCGGCGATGCTGACGCATCAAACTCAGAATTGTCGGCCTCAATCGCATTGTCGCCATTTACGGCTGACTGTTGGATATAAAGGTTTTGTGCTTTACCTGTCCAGCCAAATGACCAATCTAATGAGTCATCGCCGATTGAAGAAAGCACTACGTTTCGAACGTTGACGGTTCCGCCGAAAAATTCGATACCATCATCTAAATTTTCATGTACTTGTATATATTCAACTTTTGTTTTTGAACCGACACCTGCGAAAGAAATACCGTTTAATTCGTCACCGTTACCTAAGGCTTTACCGGCATGCTTAACAATAACGTAGCGTAATGTACCTGAGTTATCTTCTGGCATATTACCGCCGAAGTTTCCTGCTGCGCCTTCTGCCGATACGCCACAGTTTGCCAGTTCGTCAGCGGTAGCTTCACCAGTTTGATCGCCACATGAGTTAGCTGGAGCATTACCAAGTAGAACAACACCGCCCCATTGACCTATACCTGTTTCGTTACCTAATACGTCTTGAATGGAAGTCATGGTAATTGGTGAGGCAGAGTTACCTAGTGCTTCTACTTTTGAGCCGCGACGAACCACTAAGAAGTCATCACCTGTTTCACCAATTAACGTGGTACCGTTTTGAATGTAAAGCACTGCATTGTCAGTGTTGTCACCGCCAACGGCGGTGCGACCTTGTAAAACCCAGTGCGCGTCATTGGTTAAGGTAACATTAGTGGTAAATGTTGTATCAGCGCCAAGCTTGTAAACCGGCTTGTCGGTAATTTCAGGGAACTGACCAGAGATATCTGTAGCGTAGCCTTGTGCTAACGCGTTGTTAATGTCAGTAGGGAAACCACCGTTTATTGCAACAGTCCAGCCTTCCATCCAGTTCGTTTGGCCATCAAATGCACCAATGTAATCGTTATCAGGCAGTAGTAAAGGTGAACCCTGAAGCGGCATATAGCCATTATCATCTAACATTAAGTTACCGGCCGTTTCAGTCATGTTACCTGCTTGACCTTCAAACCATGCTTGAGTATCGGCTAAGTCACTGCTAGCAAATTGATTTGCTGGAGTATCACAAGCCATTACTGAGTTAGAAATCGTTAAGTCGCCATTGTTAGCGTGAGCGACAGCTTCGTTACCATTAACGCGTAAGCACTTTTCGTAAGTCGCAGGGCCGGTAATTAAGATGTTTGATAATGCGCCTTGCGTACCTGCACGCAAACGAACACCATTTGTTCCGTTCGCACCAACAATGGTGACATGGTCAATATTGGGATTGGTTTGAGGAGATGCTGTTGCATCGAACTCCGAATTGTCTGCTTCAATTGCGTTGTCACCGTCTGCTGCACTTTGTTGGATGTATACGTGGCTAGCTGTACCTGTCCAACCGAATGACCAATCTAAAGAATCGTCACCAATTGAAGTTAATACCACGTGGTCAACATTTACGGTGCCACCAAAAAACTCAATACCATCGTCTAAGTTTTCGTGAATCTGAATATGGCTAACTTTGGTTCCTGAGCCCACGCCAGCAAAAGAAATGCCGTTTAACTCATCACCGTTACCGAGTGCTTTACCCGCATGTTTAACAACGATATATTTCAGTTCACCGGAGCTATCTTCTGGCATGTTACCACCAAAGTTACCCGCAGCACCTTCAGCCGATACACCACAATTTGCTAATTCGTCAGCCGTAGCTTCACCGATTTGGTCGCCACAAGAGTTGGCTGGAGCATTACCAAGTAAGACCATGCCTCCCCATTGACCGATGGCTGTTTCTTGATCGCTGACATCTTGAATTGAAGTAAAGTTTATAGGCGAAGTTGCTGTGCCTACGGCTTTAATTTGTGAGCTGCGACGAACAACAATGAAATCATTGCCGGTTTCACCGACAACGCTTGTACCTTGTTGAATATATAAGGTCGCTGTTTGCGTACTGTCACTGCCGCCTTTGTCTTCACCTACCGCTGTGCGGCCGGTAATAATCCAAGTAGCATCATTTGTTAAAGTAACATCTTCGACAAATGTAGCGTCAGGATCTAGTTTATAAACTTTTTTTCCAGTACTGGTAGCAATTGATGCGTAAGCTGAATCTGCAGAAACATCTGTGGCTAAACCTTTATCCAATGCATTTTGAATGTCAGCGGGGAAACCTGTTGTGGCGTTTTCCGAGTCATCTCGTGTATTTTGCTCATCAGGATTTGAACCACCAATGTTACAAGTTGAGCCTTCTTCACAAACAGGCCCTTGGTTTATTGTGTCGCCCTGTTGAGTGACATTATTGACATCGCCTTCTGAAACTTTAATGTCGCCACCACAACCTGTGAGTGCTAAGGCAGCAGCCACTGCACTTATTTTAAATAGATTTATAACTTGCATTTTAGACCTGCTCCGCAGTATTTAAAGGATATTAATTAATGTGTGTTACTAACAAATTGTTAATAACAGTGAGAAAAAGTTTGCGGTAATGCTAAGAGCTGAAAATGACAGTAATATTTAATTAATGTGTACTTTTTGTTTACAAAAGGTGACAAAGAGATGACAGGGTAGAGTAAGAACAGTGATAACGTGTTCTTTTGATGGGTTCATTATTAATATATAGGGGGAGATTTTAGAGGGTTATGTAAAATTTTTGAAAAAAGACATTACTTTATAAAGTTGCATCGCGCTCAACGTATCTAACATCAAAAGACAATTGTAAGCGGAACTTTCATGCTTGTTTAACTTGTAGGTATTTATGTGATCGCAACAAACTACGCTTATCTGTAAGTTTATAAATTATTTCTGATGTAATTTAAATAATCGCAATATGTGTTAATTCAGTATGTACATATTATTGCAAAATAAGCTGATGGTTTTCTATACTTTAGCTATAGTTTACGTCAACATAGCGCTACTAGCTTACTATGATGCCCTTAAGGAATTTGTAAACATGCACTCAGTTAAAATATTATTTTTGTTCGCTATTTTTATTCTTTCAGGCTGTGTACAGGTACAGGAAAATAATGAATCTCGTGTATCGAACCTGGCCGTGACCAGCGTTTGGGATGAACCGACAAGATTTAGAGCTGGTAGCGAATACAGTATTTCTCCTCAACATCTTGAGAAAGTGTCTAATAAAACGGGTGAAATTAAACTTGCTTACCAACGTTACGCTGAAGGTATTAAAAGTAATTTGAATAGTAACGGTTATCAAGAAGTCCAAGATGCAAATTCAGCAGCATTTCATGTCAGATTTGTTTTAGCATTATCTGAAGACTTAGATGATCAAACTATCAGTGAACAGTTTGGCATTACTCCTGGGTTACAAGATAGCCAAGGCTTAAATAAGGGCAGTATATTAATTTCTATTACTGACGCTAATACCGGACAACGCGTATGGCATGGCGCAATACAAGGCTTTGTGCAAGAAGATGCAACAGATGATGAAAGAGAGCAACGTCGTAACTATGTTATTAATATGGTGTTAGCACAATTCCACAAGTCCCATTAACATAAAAGGTAATTGTTTTTAACAATTTCATACACACTTTTCTCTATTAATAAGGTCTACTATACTGAAAGCAGTGTAAGAGGATAACGTAATGAATAAATCAATAGTGTATTTAATAATGAGTGTCGCGGCGTTAGTGCCATTTACTAGTGTGCAGGCTGCTGACGTTGAAGTGAAATGGACAAATCCAGACAAATATTCTGATATTGAGGCTGGTGAAGAACATCGAAAGCATTTTAAAGAAAGAACCTTTAAGTCTTTTGAAAAGCACTTTGCAAAACTAGCGGAAACATTACCTGAAAACCAAAAGCTGGTATTTGATATTACCAATGTCGATTTAGCCGGTGATGTTAATCATGGCGGTATGAAACGAATTCGAGTGGTGAAAAATATATTTTTTCCGAGAATCGAATTTTCTTATCAACTATTAAACGCTGATAACTCTGTGGTTAAAAGTGAAGATGTCTCGCTAAAAGATATGGGATTTTTAATGCACAATGGCCTTAAATATCGAAGTCAGTCATTTGGCTACGAGAAAGAAATGCTTGATGATTGGTTTAAAGATACTTTTATTAAGTAGTTCTTTACTTTAAGGTTTCGGCAATTAGAAATAAAAAAACGCAGCTTAGCTGCGTTTTTTGTTGTCGAAATTTAAACGCTTAGTTTTGTTCAAACTTACTCAATACGTTAAATAGTTGCTCAATTTTTTTAACTATCGTGATCAACGTTTGTTGATCAGATGTTTTTTGCCAAAAAACTAAATCATTTGCCACTTCTTCAACATAAGGTTGGAAAGTGTTAGCTGAACACTTAAAGCCCGCATCAGCGGTAAATATCGCGGCAAAGCCTGCTTGTTTAGCTTCACGTAATGTCGTTAATGTGGCATCAGCTGCCAATGACTTCTTTAAAATTATCGAAATGTTTTCGATTAATTGTTTGTGTACAGCTTCGCTCATAATTACTCATATTCGTTTGGTATGTTCAATAACGCTATTATGCCAAATTGATCGGCGTTTTGTTAGCCTCTCCAGCAATTTCTCTGACAAGTTTTGGCATTAAGTAACCAGGTAAAATAGCCATTAACTGTAAAATAATTTTTTTGGCGGTTTGTTCGCTTATATCAAAATGAGCAACACCTTGGACTTTATCAAACAAGTGTAAGTAATAAGGCTGAATACCACTATCAAATAGCTGCTCACTCAACTCAGCAAGTGTATTTGCATCGTCGTTGATGTCTTTTAATAATACACTTTGATTAAATAGTGGAATTCTTGCTGCAATTAAAGGCTCAATTGCTTGAATAACGTCTTCATTAATTTCGTTGGCATGATTGATATGAAAAACGATAGTTGGTTTAAGTCTTGTTTTTGCTAAAGCACTGACCAACGCTGGCGTAATACGCTGCGGGATAACAATTGGCAAACGAGTATGAATGCGTAAACGCTTCACATGAGGAATTTGCTCAATTTCATTAATTAGCCACAGTAAATGCTCATCACTGGCCATTAACGGGTCGCCGCCACTAAAAATAACTTCGTTGATTTCACTATGGTTTTGAATATAGCTTAGTGCTTGTTGCCAACGCACTTTATTAGGGCTGTTATCCGCATAAGGAAAGTGACGACGAAAACAATAGCGGCAATTAATGGCGCAACCAGTTTTAACCATCATTAATACTCGGTGCTTATATTTGTGCAATAAACCTGGCGCAACAGTATCATGCTCTTCTAACGGATCTTGGCTATAGCCATCAGTAATTGTAAACTCCGAATCTAGTGGCATAACTTGCTTTAGAATAGGGTCATTTATATCGCCTTTTTTCATTCTAGATAGTAATGGGCGGGGCACTCTAACCGGAAATAATTTACGAGCGCTGAAGTGGCGCTGGTATTCTTCTGGTGGAATTTCAAGCGATTCTAATAGTGTTTTTGGATCTGTAATAACATTTGCCAATTCTTTTTGCCAAGAAGTGTGCAATCTGTCGCTGATTTGGGTTATTATTTGCGGCATTTCTATATTCAATTTTTAACCTTTACGTGTACAACGTGAACGAGCGAGCATAATAATTATGGCTAATTTTAGCACTAACCAGTTCAAAGCTGGACTTAAATTAATGATTGATGGTGAACCTTGTAACATTATCGATAATGAAATCGTAAAGCCAGGTAAAGGGCAAGCGTTTAACCGTATTAAAATTCGTAAGTTAATATCGGGCAAGGTATTAGAAAAAACATATAAGTCAGGTGAAAGTCTTGAAGGCGCTGACGTGATGGAAGTGGAATTAGCTTACCTTTATGCTGATGGTGAATTCTTCCACTTTATGAATAACGAAACATTTGAACAAATCGCAGCAGAAAACAAAGCGGTAGGTGAGAATGAAAAGTGGCTAAAAGAAGGTGACATCGTCACTATCACGTTATGGAATAACTCGCCAATTTCAGTGCAACCAGCTAACTTTGTTGAGTTAGAAATCACAGACACTGACCCAGGTTTAAAAGGTGATACTGCAGGCACTGGCGGCAAACCAGCAACACTAGTAACAGGTGCTGTAATCCGCGTACCACTATTTGTGCAAATTGGCGAAGTAGTTAAAATTGACACTCGCTCTGGTGAATATGTATCACGCGCAGGTAAATCATAATTCTTTGAGTTAGCTAAAAGCTAGCATTCTCGCTCTTTTAGAAAGAGCAGTTGTTCAGAATATCAAAAAGCCTTTTGTGAAAACAAAAGGCTTTTTATTTAAGTGTAGAAAATTTTTTTTGTAATTATTTTACATACATTTGCGCGACAATCTCATTCTATTGTATTCGATGATTCATCTTCATAATGGCCCCAATTAACAAAGATGTGGAATTACATTATGAAAAATTTAGTACTTATAACCTCGATATTTATTACCGTACTTGCATTGCAAGCTTGCGGTAGCAGTTCTAAAAAATCAACAGCACCGACTACTCCAACCGCTCCAACGGCACCTGTAACCCCTGAAGCTGTGCATCATATACAGCCAGAAGATGTTGCCGGCTATGTAGAAAAATATAAAACCCAGCAAGCTGAAGTAGAGCTGCAGCTTGATGGTGTTAAGTATGAACTTGGGCTTGTTGATTTTTCTCAAGAAGAAAAAGTTATTGTTGCTCGATATGAAAAAGGCTTTGTATTAATCGGTTTTGATTTTGAAAAAAATGAGCCAAGAGACTTTTTCAGAATTATCGATAGTGATTCTGATAATTTCGAAGAAGCGGCAGAAAACCCTATTCGTGTTCTTGATGGCCTCGGTATGGCAATTAGCAGTGAAGATGATAATGCTGTTTTTACAGGTAGTGTTGTTGATGTAAATACCCTTGCTCAGTTTAATATTCGTTTAGTTTTTAATGAGTCATTAATCAGTGGTGGTAGCAGTGTCGTTGTAGTTTCAGGCACTAAAGCTATGATTAATGGTGATCTTGGTACGAAATCATATGTACAAATAACAGACTTAATTAATAATCACCCTGAAGTTAATACGTTATTACTACAAGAAATTAGTGGTTCAGTAAACGACGAAATTAATATGCACACAGGTAGATTAGTACGCAATGCGCAACTGACAACAATGGTTGAAGCAACATCTGATATTAACTCTGGTGGTGTTGATTTATATGCAGCTGGCTTCAAACGAGTATATACCGAAGGTGCAAAACTTGGTGTTCACTCATGGTGTTGTACTGAAGGCAAACCGGCCAACGAGCTCGGTAGAGATCATAAAGGTCATGGCGCACAGTTAACTTTCTTCAGAGAAATGTTAGGTGCTGAGCTTGGCCCAGAATTCTACTTCTTTACTATTGAAGCGGCACCTCATGATACGGTTCATGTAATGACAAAAGCAGAGTTAGATAAATATTTGTTACAATAACCTACATCAACTATCGTAGTGAAAAGAGGTATTATTAATGCCTCTTGTTTGTTTGTTTGCTATATTGAACTTAATGTCTTATTGAGTGGTTTAGCTTTCTAAAAAATGTCGAATAACCAAACTATTATGCTAGTTGAAGATGATGAGAAATTAGCATGTTTATTGCAAAACTATCTATCAAATTTTGGCTTTGATGTTGTTGTTATTCATTCAGGTATTGAAGCGTCAGAACAAATTATAGCTATTCAGCCCTCACTGGTTGTGCTTGATTTAATGCTGCCAGGTATGGATGGCCTATCCGTATGTCGCCATGTTAGAAGTCAATTTTCTGGTCAAATTTTAATGTTAACCGCAAGTGGCGATGATATGGACCAAGTGGCTGCACTTGAAATTGGTGCGGATGATTTTGTTCAAAAACCGATTCAGCCTCGTGTGCTGCTAGCAAGAATTAAAAACTTGTTACGCCGAGAGCAAAATGTCACTGAAGTAAATCTATCGCTTCAAGCAAGTAAAGTTAATCAGTCAGCTAATTCGAGTAAAGAAAAAGTATTTGGTAGTTTATGGTTGAATGAGTCGCTGCAACGCTGCAAATTAAACGATGAATTGGTACCGCTAACGCCTTCAGAATTTTTATTATTATGGCATTTAGTTAAGCATGCTGAGCAAGTTTTAAGTCGTGAGGAACTATTGCAGTCGTTGAGAAATATTGAATATGACGGTTTAGATCGCTCGGTCGATAACAAAATAGCCCAAATAAGAAAAAAACTTAAAGATGATGCTAATCGCCCGCAAGGTGTGATAACGGTTAGGGGCAAAGGTTATATGTTTGTACCCGATTATTGGTAATCAATATCCATACAAACGCATACAGAATAAGAACTTAATTAACGCTAAACTTCTTTCATAATTTTAATCGTGTAAATTTTATGACCAGACTATTTGTTACTCTGTATTTAGGGCTGTTAGCAACACTGTTTGCTTTTATGATTGTTGCTCACTTAATTAATACCTACCTCTATGTTGATATTGAAAATATTATAAGAGCAGAAAACTTCAGTGCAGAAATAACCCTGCTTGAAGCGTTAGATAACCATGTCACTTTAGATCGCCGACAAGCGCTTATTGATGATATTGCTGATAAAAATCAAATCATTATCAATCCGGTTTCATTGGAGACTATCCCAAGTCATATTCAACAGACTTTGCGAGAGCAATCAGTTTGGTTTGATGATGACGAATATGATTACTTTAGGGCTTTTTCACCTACCGTGTATTATCGAATTGAAGAAAATGAAGCGCATCATTTGTTAAAAATTGATGAAACGATTGGTGACACTATTTTTGTCGCGTTGATTTGTTTTGTTGCTAGCGGATGTTTCATTTGGTTGTTTAGCCTACAACGAAAATTGCAACGCGTAGAGTCGACTCTTGTTGATATTAGCCAAGGTGATTTATCTGCAAGAGCGCCAACAAAAAAACGTTTTCAGGTTGGACGACTTAATACTTGCTTAAATACCATGGCAGAAAAGATGGAAAGCCTATTAGGGAGTCACAAGCAGCTGACTCATGTTATTGCCCATGAATTTCGCTCGCCTTTATTTCGTATGCAAATGTTATTGGAAATGCTGGTCACCGCTAAAAAAGAAAATATGATGGTTCATGTAAAAGGACTAGAAGATGAAATTTTTTGTTTAGAGGATTTAGTGGAAGAACTATTAAGTTATGCCAAAATGGAGCGAGCAGAGCTCAAGCTAAAATTGAAGCTCGTGAATATTGCTACCTTTTCAGAAAATTTACAGCAAAAGCTGTTGATTGAATGTAAGACAAATCTTCACTGGCTGAATCAGCCTGATAATGAACGCAGTGTATTGCTTGATCAGTCGTTAACTGAACGAGCGATTACTAACCTTGTTAAAAATGCAGATAAATATGGAGAGTCTGATATTTATGTTTGCATTAAAGAGCTTGATGGCTCGATAGTTGTTTGTGTTGAAGATAATGGTAAGGGTATTCCTGAACAACAGCAGGGCAATGTTTTTGAAGCTTTTCATCAGCTTAATGGCGTTAATAAAAGTATTGGTTTTGGACTTGGGCTCGCCATTGTAAAAGAAATAGCACAGTTACATAGTGGCACAGTTGCAGTGACGGACAGTAAATATGGTGGAGCTAAGTTTATATTAACGCTGCCGACTAAACAGTAGGCTGTGGTTGGCGATATTTGAACATTCGATTTATATGGTGGCGTTAAGATAGAATAAAGGGTAATAGTTTAGATAAAACCTTAGCGACTTTATCTAAACTAATTAGGTAAACAACTTAAGCAAAAGTATCTTGTAGTGGTGGCACTACTTGCTTCTTACGGCTCATTACGCCGTCTAACCAAGCTTTACCGTCAGTTAATGTTATGTCGTAAGCTTTTTCAACAATACTTGCATCATCGCTAACAACTAATAGCTCTGAACCTTCTTTCATGATGTCAGTAAGTAGCAACATTACTGTATGACGATTGCCTTCTTCTTTTACCGCTTGTAAGTCAGCGTGTAAATCAGCTTTCATTTCGTCAAATAGTGCAAGGTCGATAACTTCTAATTGGCCAATACCAACAATGTTATCTTTCATGTTGAAATCTTTAAAGTCACGCAATACTAATTCACGTACTGGCGTGCCTTGTACTGAAGATTTAACCGTGAACATTTCCATGCCCAAGCCTTTGTAATCTTCAATACCAGCAATTTCTGCTAACGCTTCAACACACTTAATATCAGCAGTTGTACAAGTTGGTGACTTGAAAATTACTGTGTCAGATAAAATTGCACACATCATAGCGCCAGCAATGTCTTTTGGAATTGCGACACCGTGAAAGTCATACATCATTTTGATGATGGTATTAGTACAACCAACAGGACGTACCCAAATTTCTAACGGCGTAGAGGTCGTAATATCACCTAATTTATGATGATCAACAATACCTAATATTGTTGTGTCATCAATATCGTCAGGCCCTTGAATACGGTCTGAATGATCAACAACATAAATGCCGTCAGTATCAGCAAAACTCGTTTTAAGTTCAGGTTGTTTAAAACCAAATTTATCTAAAATAAATAAAGTTTCAGGTGAAAGCTCGCCTAAACGAGCCGGTTTAACGTCTTCACCAATAGTCTTCTTTAAATATGAAAGTGCAATTGCTGAACAAATTGAATCTGAATCAGGAACTTTGTGTCCTACTGCATAAGCTGACATAAACTGTTATCTCCGAGCGCCATTTACCGAATAACGACTTATCGTTAGCGGTGTTATCAATAATATGGCGCGTATTCTAGCAAAAAACTGTCCTGTCCGCCTAGTTGTCATTTGCAGTCTTTTCATACAACTTTGGTATGAATAACTATGGAAACTTGATATCAATTAATAGCTGTTAGGGTAACGCTTTAAGGATTTATTTTATTACGTTAGTATTGGCAGGTAATTATTATAATTTTTGTTCAAAATAACGGCTTATATTATGGATAGCCTTTTCAGTTGAGGAACTTATGTCGAAATTAAAATCATTAGTGGCGCTAGTGTCATTGGCGAGTGTGAGTGCACTGGCGAGTGATGTAATCACTATCGAAGATATCCCGAAAGTAAAATCAGTACGCAACAGTGTTATTAGCCCAAGTGGCGATCACATCGCTTTTACTCGCACACTGCCACGTGAATTATACGTAGATAAAAATGGTAGCAGTTATAGTGGTTTATTTATTACTGACACTAAAGGCAATGCTAAGCCATTCATAACAGGTAAAGTTAATGTTGGTGCTTTAGAGTGGTCAGCAGATGGCGAGTTTGTTTATTTTCTAGCGAAATTTAAAGGTGAAAAGTTTACTCAACTTTACCGTATTCCTGTTAATGGTGGTGAACGCCAAAAAGTAATGGGCTTAAAAGATACCTCTATTAGCCGTTATGACATTAGCCCTGATGGCAAGCAGGTGGCACTTTTAGCTATGCCTGCAAAAGATAAGTCTGAGAAAAAACTAAAAGAACTTGGCTTTAAAGCTGAAGTTTATGAAATGGACTTAAAAAATAAGCAATTATTTATTACTGATTTAGCCGTACAAGATAAAGCAGTTAAGTTAGATGCTGTAGATATTGCTGGTTATGTTAGCGACATGAATTGGGCTGCTGATAATGAGCAACTACTTGTTAAAACCCAACCAACTGCATTGATTGATGATTCATACACTAAAGCTCAATGGCATGTGATGAATTTGGCTGATCAAAAAGTCACAATGTCGATTGCTACTGAAGGTAAGTTAGGTACCGCAGAATTTTCTCATAATGGTAAACATATTGCGGTTATTGGTGCAGAAGATAAGCATGACCCTGCGACTGGCCGTTTATATTTAGCCGATGTTAAAACTGGTGAAATACAAGATTGGTTACCAAACTTTGCTGGCCATGTCTCTGATATTGAATGGTCGCATAAAAGTAATAAATTAAACTTTATTGCTAATGTTGGTACTGAAAGTATTGTTGCCAATATTAAGCCAAACAGCAACAGCTATAAAACATTAGTGAAAGCAGGCAAAATTATTGCCTCTTCATTATCTGTTTCAGATTCTGACAAAACAATCGCTGTTAAAGGCCATAGTGCAAAACATCCAAATGAAGCTTTTGTCGTTCGTGGTAAAAAACTGAGTAAAATCACTGACTCTAATCCATGGTTGAAAGATAAACGCTTTGCTAAACAAGAATCTATCACTATGAAAGCACGTGATGGTGTTGAAGTAGGTGGTATTTTAGTTTACCCGTTAGATTATAAAAAAGGTCAACGTTATCCATTAATCATGCAAGTGCATGGTGGTCCAGAAAGCCATGAGAAAAATGGTTGGGTAACCGCTTATTCTAAACCTGGTCAAATGGGCGCAGCACGTGGTTACGCGGTATTTTATCCTAACTACCGTGGTTCAACTGGCAAAGGTGTTGAGTATTCTAAATTAGGTCAAAATGATTATGCTGGCGCAGAGTTTGATGACTTAGTTGATATGAAAAACTATTTAGTTGAAACCGGTTTGGTTGATACTAAGCGTGTCGGTATTACGGGTGGTTCTTACGGTGGTTATGCTTCTGCTTGGGCTGCAACTAAACTAACTGAACACTTTGCCGCGAGCGTGATGTTTGTTGGTATTTCAAACCAGTTATCTAAGTTTGGCACTACGGACATTTCTAACGAAATGCACTTAGTACACGCGCGTTCTTACCCTTGGGACAAATGGCAATACTACCTTGAACGTAGCCCAATTTACTGGGCGCATCAGTCAAAAACACCATTGTTAATTATGCATGGTAAAGACGACCCGCGTGTACACCCGGCACAATCAATGGAAATGTACCGTTACATGAAAGTACAAGGTAAAGATGTGCGTTTAGTATATTACCCAGGTGAAGGTCATGGTAACCGTAAAGCGGCTGCACAATATGATTACAGCTTACGTTTAATGCGCTGGATGGATAATTACTTAATGGATGGCAATAAAGCAATGCCAGACTACAAGTTGGATCATAAAGCTAAGTTAGATGCGAAAAAAGCTAAAACTAAAAAAGACGACGAGAGTAAAGCTAGCGACTAAAACAAGTTATTTTAGCTAAATAAAAAAGCCCGATATTAGTCACTAATATCGGGCTTTTATGCACCGGGGCGTATGTGTAAAAAAACAAAAAATTATTTAGTAATTTAATTTAGTGGTTTTACCCCAAAATACTTTGTAAGAAAATATCGTGTAACCAATAATCATTGGTAGAACGACAGCGGCGCCAACAAAAATAAACCACAATGATTCTCTAGCACTCGCGGCATCAAAAATAGTCATTTTAAATGGTACTATGTAAGGATAAAAGCTATACGCTAAACCGCAAAAACACATAATAAATAAAATGATTGCTGCTAAAAATGGAAACCAACAGCCAAGGTCATTTTCCATTGGCACTTTATCTAAATACAAATGAACGGTAATAAAAGTAAAACCAAGTAGTAAGGTAATTGGAATCAAAATTAGTACCTGCATGCCGCCTAACCATTTGTCCATAATCTGCTGATCAATGAGCAAGTTCGCTAAACACACGGCAATAATACCAACCGCCATTAATACGTTAGTGAGTTTTGCCCACTTTGCGGCTCTGCGTTGCAATTCGCCTTCTGTTTTCATCACCAACCAAGCAGCGCCGATAAAGCAATAACCAGCCGTGACACAAATAGCTGATAAAGCAGAGAAGCCAATACTTAACCATGAATCTTCAAATGAAGTGATATAGCGCCCCAGCATATAACCTTGGGTTAAGGTGGCTAATAGAGAGCCAAACTTAAAAGCATAATCCCATTTCTTTTTATCAGTGCTCGGGGCTTTTGTTCGAAAGTCGAATGATACGCCGCGTAGAATAAGTCCGGCTAACATTAATGCTGTCGGTAAATATAATGCCTGAAATATTAATGAATGGGCCTTGGGGAATGCAATTAGCAATAAACCTATCGCCATTACTAGCCAGGTTTCATTAGCATCCCAAAAAGGGCCAATAGAGTAGATCATACTGTCGCGTTGTTGCTGATTGTCTAATGGCAATAGCACGCCAACGCCCAGATCATAACCATCAAGAATCGCGTAAATTAAAAACGAAAGAGCCATAAGTCCGACAAATACCATAGGTAGCCAATCTACAGATGTAATATTCATGATGCTGCTCCTTCATTCGTTGTTACTTGTGCACTGGTATCAGACACAAGCTTTTTACCTGTTAACGAGGTATTACCTTCTTCCAATATTACTGCTCGATTAGCCATGACAAATAAGGTACGGATGTAGGCAATAAGTAAGAAACCATAAATAACTACGTATAAGGTTAATGACAAGGCGATATCTTCTGGCGGCGTAGTGGTTACTGCATCTTTAGTGCGCAATATACCTGTTACTAGGTAGGGTTGACGGCCTATTTCGGTAACGTACCAACCTGCTAATGTTGCTAGCCAGCCTGAAAATGTCATGGCGATACCTGTTTTTAATAACCACGTTGGATAGCGCTTTTTAATGACAAATTGATAGGTGGCTAGCCATGAAAACAGTAGCATCAATACACCGATACCTATCATTATGCGAAAACTAAAGAACACTGGCGCAACGGGTGGGTGTTCATCCACAAAGTCATTTAAGCCCTGAATTTCTCCGTTAGCATCATGCGTTAAAATTAAACTAGCGACATTCGGTACTTTCACTTCAAAGCTATTTTCACGTTTCTCTTCATCCGGCAGTGCAAATAATAACAATGGAATACCGCTATCTGTTTCCCATACACCTTCCATTGCCGCGACTTTCGCTGGCTGATGTTTAAAGGTATTTAAGCCATGTAAATCCCCCACAAATATTTGCAAAGGAATAAGTAATGCGGCTAAAACCACGGCAAAGTTCAGTGCTTGTTTTACAGACTTCTTATTATCGCCCTTAAGCAACCTATAAGCTGAAATACCAGCAATTAGAAATGCTGAGGTTAAACCTGATGCCAATAGCATATGCATTAAACGATAAGGCATAGAAGGATTAAAAATGACCTCTACCCAACTAGTAACGTGGGCAACACCATCAATCATTTCAAAGCCTGCGGGCGTTTGCATCCAAGAGTCGAGTGACAAAATCCAAAAGGCTGATAACGTAGTGCCAAATGATACTAGTACCGTTGCGATGGTGTGCACGCGATTAGACACTCGGTCCATGCCAAATAGCATAATAGAAAGAAATGAAGCTTCTAAAAAGAAGGCCGTCATCACTTCATAGCCTAATAATGGTCCGGCAATATTGCCGACAGTTTCCATGTAGCCCGGCCAATTGGTACCGAACTGGAACGACATGGTTATGCCACTGACCACACCAATAGCAAAGGTTAGGGCAAATATTCGCACCCAAAAACGGTAAACGCGTAACCAACTTTCATCTTGGGTTTGATTAAAACGTACTTTAAAGAACAACAATATCCAGCATAAGGCGATATTGATGGTAGGAAATAAAATATGAAAACTAATGTTAGTCGCAAATTGGATGCGTGAAAGCATGAAACTTGTGTCATTAGCGATAGCTGCTGCATCTAACACGTTATGTACTCCACTTAATTAATGTTGGTTATGTCAGTTTGATTGAGTTTGCTAAATCTGATTATCTGTATTGATTTACCGAACTTATTTTAATTTGTGAGGTGGCAATAACCGTAGCTACCTCAGTAGTAATTTGTCTTTTACGTCTAAAATTTTGCTAATACCTTCACCTAGTTTAAGTAACGCTGAGAGCTTTTCTGATGACATGCCTTGCATTTCGTTGGTCCACAAGGTCACCATTTCCATCAAGTCATGCATTTGTTGAACACGTACTTGGGCATATTCATCAGATTCATTACTTGGCTGTTCCATTAGTGCGTCACGCAAGGTTGATAATGTTGGGTCAAGCTCACGCTTTCTGCGTTCAACCACTAAAGTGCGAGCAATTTCCCAAATATCGCTTGGAGCAGAGAAGTATTCTTTTCTATCCCCTGGAATATGCTGCAGTTTGATCAGGTTCCAAGACTTTAATTCTTTTAAGCCCATGCTGACGTTTGAACGTGATATTTGCAGTGCTTCACTGATTTGGTCGGCGTTTAACGGCGCTTCAGTTAATACGATAACGGCATACATTTGGCCAAGTGTGCGGTTTAACCCCCAACGCGAACCCATTTCACCAAAGTGCAATACCAATGATTGAGTCATAGGTGTAATTTTCACTGTTACAGTCCTTTCTGAATTTTCAGTAATTTGTGAAAATTTTAATCCGTTTTTGATCTAAGTCAAGCTTTTGTAGCCTGAAAACCGATTTATTTGTGATTTTTATCACAAAGCCCGTGTATCTAAAGTGTTACAAATATGACTGTGGGAACGGGGTTGTACTATCTGCAGCTTTGTAATAGGAGGCGTTTAATTTTTATGTCAACATTGGAAAAGTGCTGAAGAAACTGTCAAATAGCAGCGACAAAATAACTGAACGAGTCATCAATGCTAGCTGGTGGTTGCAAGCATTTATATTTATTAACAGTGTGCTTGCGATGGCAGAGGAAGTTGTTCTAAGTATAAACCAAGCCTAATAATTTGTTATTAGGCTTGAAAGAAAGAACCTCGTGAGGGCAATGTTAAGTGACTAAGCTAACACTGGGGTTAATATGCTCTACATCACAGAGGTTACGCCAAACACCTATGCTGCGATAGCTAATGACAATGGCCTTGCATAACCATCACTATTGATCATGACCGAGATATATAATTCTTGCTCTGGAAAGTAAAGCGAGTCAGACGTGAACCCTGGTAGATTGCCACCATGATGAACTGTTGAATACTGACCAATGTTATTAACGAAAAAGCCAAAGCCGTAGGGATATTCTTGACCATTTTTGAATTTAAGTGGCGTTGTCATCGCTTGATTGCTCTCGGGCGTAATTAGCTTGCCTTTTATTAATGCATTATGCCAAATGCCTAAGTCCGGGTGATTTCTCATGCTGAAACTTAAGCACATGCTGTTCAATTTTCTCTAAAACAGTCGCGTATGAATTTAGCGTAGAGAGGCAAAAGGCAAAAAACAAAAAATAAGATAAAACGAAAGTTCATGTTGTTTTCCTTATGAGCAAGTACAGTTTAAGGCGGGAATAGTTATTGGGTAATCCATCTAACGACATTGCTAATGGTTTTTTGTATTGCTCCCATGGGTTCAACAATAAACTTGTTCATCGCTATTTTCTTTGGCTCGACGGTATTATCAAGTGCTGAATGTAAGTCAGATAAATCTTTTGGTAATAAAGCTAATGATGCCTCATCAGGTTGATAAGTGGTGCCTATTGAATAATATTCACCGGCGTTATTCGTCATTTCTATATGCGCTCCGAGGATTAAGCTGATGTTGTGGCTATCGCTAAATGAAGCTAGGCGGGCAATGCTATTTTTATATTCGAGCCAGTTTTTGACAAATATTGCGCCAGGATAAAAGGTATCACCGGTAAGTAGCCATTGTGTTTTTTCATCATAAACGGATAGTGCTTCCTCTTGATGCCCTGGAGTCGGGATGACTGTTAATTTTCTTTCACCTAAATCAAGGATTGCAGGGTTTTCTGGCCATTGAGTGAATTGAAAATACTCTTCAATTGCCTTTTTATTCGTATCAATAAGGGTTACGTTCGCTAAGCCTTGAAACTGCTGGTCACCGGCGAAGTGGTCTCTGTGACCATGAGAGTGGATCACCAGTATTTCTTTATTTTGTTGGTCTTTGCCAGACTTATGCGTATTGATAAGTGATTTAACCGTTTCATATAAAGGAAAATCTTCAGGGTTTTCTGTTGCACCAGTGTCTAATACTAAAACTTTTTCTTTGCCAAATAACACGTAAATAAACGGAGCTTCATATGAAGTACATTTACTTTGTCTTAGCACATAGCTTGCAGAGTCATATTGAAAAACCTCAATTAATGGTTCGTTGCTTGCCTGACAATCACTGGCACCGTGGAGCCATTTTTTTTCTTGTAATACCGCGCTAGGCTGTTTTGATTGTTCATTAAGCTTCGCATATGCTGACGTCGATAATACGGTCGCCATAAGCGATATTTTAAAAATGTTTGATAGTTTATTTTTCATTACTTTTCCTTGAACCGGCTATACCGGTAAACAGCTAATTGATATCTGCATGAGTGCTAATTGCGTTTCAGTGCCGCTTGTTTGTTGCGTTTAAATGGCTCTGACTTTACCAATATCATACTTTGATGTTGTTTCGTAATTATAATTGCACAGATAAAAATTATTGTAAAACGATAATTTTAAATTGTATTTCAATAATTATTGTTTTTTGTTACTATAAGTTCTCAATCAAGCAAGGGCTTTGCAGCAGAATGAACAAGAACATGCAAACACTGATGAAAGTTAGCGGTTTTTTTAAAGTGGTGTTAATCGTTACTGCTATCTCAATATTTTTATTTTTGGCATATGAATACGCTGTAAATGGTGAATTTCGTCGGGCTTCTAGTGAATACTTTTATGATTTATGGCAATACGAACAGGCGAATACTGGTGTACTTTTAGCGATACAGTTGCCGCGATTATTTACCTTATTTCTTGGGTTATATTGGATGCAGCGCCTATTAGGGCATTTTCAATCAGGACAGTTTTTTGGCAATGAAGCGATGAGCTGCTACTTATGGCTAATATGGTTAAAATTTGCTGATGTGATTTTTAAAACACTACAAGAGCTAGCAACGGCGCTCTATCATAATCAGTTTTTTGAGCACACTCGAATTTCTATTGACCTTGATATTGGCAGTATCACAACCATTTTGTTGATGTTATTAATTGCCTATCTACTTAAAGCAGCGAAAGAAATTGAAGCTGAAAATAAAGAATTTATATAGCTTAATGAGGCTAACATTGTGGAAATAGTTGTTAATTTGGATGTCATGATGGCAATTCGTAAAGTCAGTTCGAAAGAATTAGCTAAGGCTATTGGCATCACCGAAGCTAATTTATCACTGCTTAAAAGAGGAAAGGTCAAAGGGGTGAGATTCGAAACCTTAGCCAGCATCTGTCATTATCTCGATTGCCAACCCGGGGATATTTTGGCCTATGAAACTATATAGCGTTAAAAGCCGCAGGTATTAGAAGAGCGGACTAATTTAGGCGCGACCACGGTGCTAATAGCTGCCTGACTATTTATTGATTTACTAAGGTGTTGAGGTATTTAGCTAAGGCAAATTATTTTTACTTTAGCATAGTATTAAAAAATAATACTTTGCTCATTATATCTTATGAAGTTTGTGTTTAGTTGCGCCAAAAGCTTTATAATCCCGCTTGAAACTAAGTTAACCATTATCGATAAGGCCACATCATGAATACAAAAATATACAAGCGAGTACTTTCACTTACTGACAACTTGCTGGCGGCTGTTCAACAAAAAAATCAATCACGATTTGATGGTTATTATTTAGAATTAAAGCAATTGTGTGAAGAGCATGAAAATACGGATAAAGACCACCCTGTGCAATGGGAAACATTGGCTGATTTTACTGACGACTTAGCACTGGCCGTTACTGTTTATCAACAAGCTTTAGTTAAAGCTGAAGCTATTAATGATAAAGATTTCCGTTCTTCAATTGGCTTTGCTATCGGCGCTTTAAAAGTCGAGTTAGATGATAAAACCGGTGCAATTGAAGCATTAGAGCAAGCAAAAATTAGTTGTAATAAAATTGTCGATAAAGAACTAAAAGCAGAAATTCATGATTTATTAGAAGAGTTAAAAGCTTCTTAAATTTTTGCTATACGACCATTATAGAAACCATATTTATCGTCAGATAATCCAATAATAGCTGAGTAACGAAATGAAACCATATACTGATATTGCCGAATTAATTGAAATATTAGAGTCAGAAATTGTATCGCTAACTGAACAAATTTCGACATTAAAACAAGAACCACAAAGCTTTAATGAACAAGTGATCCTCAAATATATTGATACGGCTAGTACAGGCAAAACAAAGGATTTTGTTAGATCTTTAGGTGTGAAATCTGAACGTGGTTCATTGTTTTCGTCAGGTGATGTTAGCAAACTAATAAAAGAAGGTGCAGCTGATATTTCACCCGACTTACTTGCTATAGCGCGAAAGGTGACTAGTATGAAAAATAAGCATGGTAAGCTTCGTTAAATTAGCAAAGCAATTTGCTATTTAAATCGGCGCAACTAAATTCTGATTTTGTATGGTGATAGTGAATTAGAATTTTATTTTTCACCGACGATAAAGAGAATATTATGAGTAAAGGTATAGTTAAGTGGTTTAATGCGGATAAAGGTTTTGGGTTCATAACTCCAGAAGATGGAGGCAAAGATTTATTTGTTCATCATTCAGAAATTCAATCAGGTGGCGAATACGCTACTTTAGCAGATGGCCAAGCAGTTGAGTTTGAAGTTGGCCAAGGTCAGAAAGGACCATGTGCAAACAAAGTTGTTGCTGTTTAAGTAATAATTATAACAAGTAGGTAAGTAGATACGTTGAACGTAAATACTTACCTATGCGTTATTCATCGTAGTTTCACTATAAAATATCTTTTTAAGTTTCAATTAGCTTCTTTATTTAACACCTTAATAATCCAAGCTTACCCTCAATTACTTCTCTTATTTCACGACTTCTTGGCACCACGTGCTTACTTATTCTGTAGTAAAAATTAAATGTGAATAAATAGAACCGCTTGAGTTATTAACTAAAGTTGGCACTAAGCTCTTCAATTGCTTCTGCGTTGCTATTTACTTCAATACTTTTATTGGTAACTTCACCGGCAAGTTTAGTGTTTTTTTGCGAAATGGCATCAATATTATGAATACCTTTAGTTATTTGCTCAGCAACCACACTTTGCTCTTCTGATGCTGTCGCTATTTGCGCGGTCATATCATTAACACCTTGAATATTGGCAATAATCCCTTGCATGGCTTGCTTGATTGTTTTCGAATCAGCAGAACATTCATCGGCACTGGTTTTATTGTCCAACATGACTTGGTTCCAACTATTTAAGGTTTTTTGTAATTCCTGTACAGATAGTTGAATTTGCTCGGTGGCACTTTGTGTTCTACTTGCCAGAGTTCTGACTTCATCAGCAACTACGGCAAAACCTCGGCCTTGTTCGCCAGCTCTTGCTGCTTCGATAGCTGCATTAAGCGCTAGTAAATTGGTTTGATCAGCAATACCTTGAATTTCACTCATTACGGTAGATATATTATTAACATCACTTACTAAACCAGAGGCACTATTAGCAGCATCTTCAACATCATTAGCCAATTGATTAATTTTGCTTTCACTGAATTCTATTGTGCTTATATTGTTTAAACAATCGTTTTGAACTTCTACCACTTTATCATGAGCTAATGACGTGCTCTGGCTAACTTCACTAATAGTTGCACTCATTTGTGTTATTGCGGTAGCGAATTGGCCAATATGCTCATTTTCTTCTTGAATACCGTTAAGCATTTCACTTGAAGTATGGGCAAGTTCATCGGCAAGCTTTGCTAGTTTTCTACCAGAATCGCTGCTGCGTCCTAGCACTGTTTTTATGCGCGCTTTGTAAAGCTCAGCTGGGTAATTGATGATACTGAGAATGCCCTTGCCTAAATAAATAAGACGAGAAGGGCTATCAAACAATGACTTTGTTTTGGCGAGCTGATTAGGCAATAGTATTAACTCTTCTGCGAAAACAAAGGTTAAAAGTGCTAAGCAACCCAATAGTATTAATGTTGAGGTTGCGGTTCCGACTAATGTCCAATCAAGCGCAATAGCAACTAATGCAAAGGTAAAAGCGCTTAGTCGTTTGAGTCGAATATTGGCATGCAAATCTACTATGGCTTTATTGTTATTTAGTTTGTCGTACAGTGCCTGTGCTTGTACTTTTTGTTGTTCATCAGGAAAGGCACGCACTGACTGATAGCCAATAACCTCACCATTTTCAAATAACGGTGTAACATAGGCATCAACCCAGTAAAAATCACCATTTTTGCAGCGATTTTTAACCATTCCTCGCCAAGAGTCACCACGCTTTAGTTTTTCCCATAAATCTTTAAATGCAGCTTTTGGCATATCAGGATGACGAACAATGTTGTGATGCTGTCCAACTAATTCTTCAAGACTGTAACCGGCAATTTCACAAAATTCAGCATTAGCATAAGTAATGGTGCCATTTAAATCTGTGGTTGAAACAAGTTGTTCTTGAGGAGTAAAAGTACGCTCAAATGTAGTGATATGACTCATATATTATCTTCCTTGATAAAAGAATTTGATAAAAGTTTACCTGGGCACTATACGTGACATAAGTCACATCTTATAGGCTGTCAGGTACTTTTTTTGTAACAAAAACGTAATAATTACAGTTGCTAAGCTTTAATATTGTACAAATAGAGTAAAAAGCAAGCGAAGCTAGTGAATAAGGAAAAGTATAGGTGCTATAAAGAAAAACACCTGAATATTTTCAGGTGTTTATATTATTAAGCTTGAGTAAGCTTATTGGTATTGTTTGAGTGCTTACTTGTAATAACCTAAACAAGCTTCCACTTCATTTTTTGACCCCATAATAACTTCAACACGTTGATGAATGTCACTTGGTTCAATATCCATAATGCGGCCTTCACTGGTCATTGCTAAGCCACCTGCTTGTTCAATCAAAAAGCTCATTGGGTTGGCTTCATACATTAATCGTAATTTGTATGGTTTTTCTGGGTTGCGATTATCGCTTGGGTAAGTAAACAAACCACCACGTGTTAATACACGATGAATATCACCTACCATTGCAGCAATCCAACGCATATTGAAATTTTTACCACGAGGACCAGTATCACCTGCTAGTAAGTCACTAATGTAGTTTTGCATTGGTTCTTGCCAAAAACGTTGGTTTGACATGTTAATAGCAAACTCTTGCGTGTCTTGTGGTACTTGTACGTTACGTTCAACTAATAAGTAACCGCCATGAGTACGGTCTAAAACGTAAAAATGCGTACCGCTACCCGTTGTCATTACTAACATGGTTGACGGGCCGTAAAGCACGTAACCAGCACAAACTTGACGATTGCCTGATTGCTTGAACATATCAGGGTCTGAAGGTTCAGCATCTTTCGGTGCTTCATGAATTGAGAAAATAGTACCAATTAACGAGTTAATATCGATATTTGAACTGCCGTCTAGTGGGTCAAACGAAACAATAAACTTGCCATCTTTATCTCCACCTACAGAGGTATCTTCTTCTTCTGATGATATAGCTTTAACAAAACCAGACTCTAATAAAATATCTTTGAAAAGTTCATTAGCAACAACATCAAGTTTCTTTTGCACTTCACCTTGAATGTTTTCATCCAAAGTCGAGCCCATTAAACCACCTAAGTGAGCTTGGCTGACGCGGAATGAAATTTCTTTAGTGGCAGCTAAAATAGTTTTTATTAATGAAATTAAATCTAACGGTACATTGTCTTCACGTAAAGCTGGAGCTAGTCGTTGCATCGGGTTACCTAATCACTTTAGAGTCGGGCTCTTATTATAAGAGTAAATTGTATATTGTATTTAATTTTCGATGTAATGATGTATCATCAAGGCATCAAAAGTTGCTTTAATTGTTGTATTCAGTAATCTTGAAAACTTTCAAGATTACTTTTACGTCGATTATAACAAGAATATGAGTATTTTCAGTACTTCTAATTATTTTAATTTTTACTGATAGCAAGGATATGGAATGAGGTTTTTTATTAGGGTAATAGTTTTATGTATCTGTAGTGTGTTATCCACACAAGTGCTGGCAAAAACAGAAACAACTTATGCTGATTTCATTAAAGACAAGCAGCACCATCAAGGTTACTTTTCTTTTTATCTTGATGATAAAACAGGGAAAGTATTTTTAGAAATAGAAAACTTTCAACAAGAGTTTTTATTTCAAAGTGGTTTGCCGCATGGTGTCGGTTCTAATGATATTGGTTTAGACCGTGGCCAATTGGGCGATACACGTTTAGTGCGCTTTGAAAAAGTAGGTGAAAAAGTATTTTTACGCCAACTTAATACTTATTACCGCGCTGATACAGATAATGAACTTGAGAAACAAGCCATTGATGAAGCGTTTGCGAGCTCAATTATTTGGGGCTTTAAGGTCAGCAAAAATTCGGCAGATAACAGTAAAACCCTTATTGATTACACGCCATTTTTACTGTCAGATATTCATAACTTATCTGAACAGTTAAAGCGTAGAAAGCAGGGCAGTTATAGTATTGATGCAACACGCAGTGGTGTTTATGCAAAACGCACAAAAGCGTTCCCAAATAATACTGAATTAGAAGCAACCGTTACCTATAAAGGCTCAAAAGCTGGTGCTCATTTACGCTCAGTCACCCCTGATGCTTCAGCCGTTACCGTGAATTTACATCATTCTTTAGTCAAGTTACCGGATGATGGTTATAAAACCCGTCAATTCCATCCTTATAGTGGTTTCTGGGAAAACTCATATGCTGACTATGCCAGCGCTATTGATGAGCCTTTAATCAAACGCAATATTCCTCGTCATCGCCTAAACAAGAAAAATCCACAAGCAAAAGTTAGTGAAGCGGTTGAGCCTATTATTTACTATTTAGATGCTGGCGTGCCTGAGCCAGTTAAAAGCGCTTTATTAGATGGTGCTCGTTGGTGGGACCAAGCATTTTCTGCTATTGGTTATGAAAATGCCTTTCAAGTGAAAATGTTACCTAGTGATGCTGACCCAATGGATGTACGTTACAACGTAATTCAGTGGGTACATCGTGCCACACGAGGTTGGTCGTATGGCTCTTCGGTTATTGACCCTCGTACTGGGGAAATTATAAAAGGTCATGTGACGTTAGGATCTTTACGCGTACGCCAAGACTATTTAATTGCATTAGGCTTAACATCACCTTTTAAAACCACTGATACCGATACCAGTGCGATGAAAGAAATGGCATTGGCACGTATTCGTCAACTATCAGCGCATGAAGTAGGGCATACCTTAGGCATCGCGCATAACTTTGCTGCTAGCGTTAACGACCGAGCTTCTGTTATGGATTATCCACACCCGTTAATCACGATTAAAGACGATCAAATTAGCTTAGAAAATGCTTACGCAGAAGATATTGGTGATTGGGATAAATTCGTTATTGCTTATGGCTATGCTGATGTTGAAAAAGCGCAAGAAGGACAATACCTTGCAGAGTTAGTTAAATCGACTCAACAAAAAGGATTAGAGTATGTTTCTGATCCGGATGCACGCCCGAAATCAGGATCGCATGCAACTGGGCATTTGTGGGATAACGGTAAAAATGCTGCAGCTGAACTAACTCGAGTATTAGAGGTTAGAAAGCTTGCCTTAGAAAATTTTGGTTTGAACAGTATTCCTGTTGGCACTCCAATGTCAGAACTGGAACAGGTATTAGTGCCAATTTATAATTTTCATCGTTTTCAAGTGGAAGCTACTGCTAAGCTTATTGCCGGTGTTGATTACGGCTACCAGTTGCGAAGTAAAGAATTTACTAACCAGCAAAAAATGGTTTCAGGTAAGTCGCAACATGCAGCACTTAAAGCTCTGTTGTTAACCTTATCACCTGATACTTTAACTTTACCTGCTGAAATTACCGCGTTAATTCCACCAAAAGCTTATGGCTACAGTCGTAACCGAGAAAGCTTTATTAGTAATACCGGTTTAACGTTTGATCCAATAAGTGCAGCAGAAGCTAGCGCCAAGCATACCTTGTCATTACTGCTTAATGCAGAGCGTTTAGCGAGGTTACAACAGCAAACCATGCTTGATGATGATATCCCTTCTGTTGGGCAGTTATTTAACGAGCTTATTGATGCGACGTTACAAGCAGATGCGGAAAAATCTACCGCATTATTGGTACAGCAACGCGTAAACCAGCAATTGGTAGAACACTTATTAGCGTTGTGGCATAGCCAAAATGTCGTGCCTGAAGTGCGAGCTGAAGTATATTTAACCTTAACTGAATTATCACAATGGTTAAGCGATAAACGTAGCACGAGAAAATATAAAGGCTCTCGTGCCCAGTTCACTTTGTTAGCAAATCAAATTAATTACAGTTTAAGCCATGACAAGTTATCTACGCCGGTATCGAAAATAAAATTACCGCCAGGCTCTCCGATTGGCGCTAACTAATAAACAGGTAATAAAAAGCTAGTAAAAGGGTAATAAATGACAAAAAGTGATTTATTTAAGGTTGCCTTATTAGGCGTGCCATTTGATGATAATTCTTCATTTGAACGAGGACCTGCTTTAGCACCAAGCGTTATTCGCGACGTGCTACGCCATGGCTCACTTAATGGCTCAACTGAGTTAGGCATAAACTTACGAGAGTCTGAACGGTGGCTGGACGCTGGCGATATTAATGTTGCTGTGCCAGAAAACTTTATCGTGGCAATTGAGCAACGCTGTGATCAGTTGTTGTCTAAAAATACCCGCTTAGTGACCTTAGGTGGTGATCACAGTATTAGTTATCCAGTGCTAAAAAGTTATCGTAAACATTTTGATCAGTTAACGATATTACATATTGACGCGCATTCAGACTTATATGACTCGTTCAAGGGGAATCGTTATTCAAATGCTTGTCCTTTTGCACGTGTAATGGAAGACGGGCTTTGCGAGCGATTAGTACAAGTTGGTATACGAACACTGAGCCTGCATCAAGAACAACAAATTGCCAAGTTTAGTGTTGAATCGTTAGAAATGAGGCACTGGCCATTATCACAGCCTTTAGTTTTTGAACATCCGGTGTATTTATCACTTGATATCGATGGCATCGATCCTGCCTTTGCACCTGGAGTTTCGCATCGAGAGCCCGGCGGGCTAACAACGCGAGAGGTTATCAATATGATCCATCAAATTAATACGCCTTTAGTCGGCGCTGATGTGGTTGAATTCAACCCGAACAAAGACATCGACAATATGACCTCGCAGCTAGCAGCAAAGCTAGTGAAAGAAATTGCCGGTAAAATGTTGTTAAGCGACTATTAAAGTGGGCTTATTAAAAAGTGATAGTGGAAGTTTTTCACCATCACTTTTTATTTTCTATTGTAAATTCTTCGATAAAAATTCAGCTATTGAACCTAACGTTTTAAGCCTATTCTTTTCAATACTTAAATGATGATTACCATTTTCAAGCTCAATGTATTCAACTTCTTTATCGTGCTTAATTAATGATTCATACATGTTTTGACTATGCTCAACACGTACAATGGTATCTAAATCACCATGAATTAACATAACAGGCATATCGATATTTTTAGCAAAATTAATTGGTGAATTTTGTTGAAGGAGTGTTGAGTCATCTCCCATTTGTTTTTTAACTACTTTATGATTTGTAAAGTTTCTAGATTTTCTCATCATATACTCAAGATCTGAAACTCCAGCAAAACTTACCGCACATTTAAAAACATCTTGCTGTTTTGCTGCCGCCATCAATGCTGCATAACCACCGTAACTAGCTCCAACAATACATATTTTACTTTCGTCCACTGGATAATTGTCAGTCAACCATTTTGCAGCGTCTGTTAAGTCGTTTTGCATGGCGCCACCCCAGCTTTTTATCGATGCCATTTCAAATTTGAAGCCATACCCAGATGAGCCTCTAAAATTTGGCTCTAATACTAAATAACCACGGCTAGCAAAAAATTCTGAAAACCAGTCAAAGCCACCATATACTCGGCTCATGGGACCGCCATGAGGGATAATTATCGCTGGCATTTTTTGGCGAGATAAATTTTTTGGTATGGATAAATATGCTTCTATCATCAAGCCATCGTTTGCAGGGTAATTTTGCTTAATTTTTCCGATAATATTTGTGCTGTTTAACTGTGGATATTCATCAATAAGCGGTGTTAATTCGCCAGTATCTCTATCGCCGAAGTAATATCTTCCTGGGGTTACATTGTTGCTAGTATGCAAAATGTATTGACGTTCATTATGGCTAAAGCTGCTTATGCTATTTGATGAATCAGGAATAGCTTTGTTTAAGGCATTTTGGAATTTTTCGTAAGTGGAATTGAAATATATTTTATTGTTTTCTGATTCACCATGATACACGCCTATAACGTCTTTAGTTTGATTTGAATATATTAAGCTGCCTTCGATATCGTAATCTTTATCCGCATAAATCAGAGTTTTTGGTAGTTCATCTTTAGCTAAATCAACAGTATATATTGCGTAACGGCCTTGATAATCGGCGCGAATATAAAGCTCGTTTGGATCTAGGCCAAAACCTAGAGGGGTAATATCAGGAGCATCAAATATTTCATAGTCCCAAATTCTTTGCCACTTTTTTGTTTTTAGGTTGTAAAGAGAGTAAAAAATTCGAGTTTCATCGATACCAAAACCCAAGCGCACTCTGTGTTGCTGATCTGTCATCCAATGAGAAATATCTTGTCTACCTCTAACGATTCGAGATCGTGAGTTTTTACTTCTCAGGTCAATTTTATAAACATCTGGTTTATTGCTACTTTTGTAATCTATTTCCACTAGAATATGATCTGGTTCATCAGGGAGTATATCAATAATCGTATCTTGGAATTGTGCAACGTGTTCGCCATTTTTAGGGGTACTGACTTGTCGCATTCTTTCTGAACCATCAATTTTTATTTTGTATAAACGAGCTTCAATATATTTTCGCAACATACGATGAACAGGGTAATGTGCACTGACAAGTAACATTTCATCATTAGCCCAGCGAAACCAGCCAATTTTATACTTTTCATTGTCAGTATTAATGACGAACTTAGTTGTTTTTTTCAAACGGTCGATTACACCAACATATGAATTGCCGTCATGATTTCTAACAAATGCTATAAAGTTACCATTAGGCGATAGCTTCATTTGGCTAGCAACAGGCAACTTGCCATAGGCTTCCAGAGGTAAGTTTTCTGCAAAAAGATTAAAGCTTACCCAGAGCGAAATTATTATTATTATTATTTTGCGAACCATAATTGTCCAAATTTAAATCCATTTAATTCTATGTTATCAGAAAGTATAGAATTATTAAGGTATTAAAAAGGAAATCTGAATTAAAAAACGGCGCTGAAAAGGAAGGAGTTCAGCGCCGTGTTGTGCAATTGGCACTTAGTAATAAGTGTACTGCGCACAAAGTTGACCATTTGGAAAATAGTAGACCTAACTATAAAGCTTCTGTATTCAAAGTTTTTTGATTTAAATTCGATTCTTTTAAATCTTTTTCATTGGTTGAATTTAGCTGATTACTTTTTGCCTTTAGTTTTTTTGGTCGAGCCAATACCACTAAATTACCAATAACAATAAAGGTTAAACCTGTAACGGTAAAAAGTGTCCATGAGAAATCTTCAACAATCGTAGAAATAACCACCGCAACAGCAGGGAACATAATTGATGCATAAGATGTCTTATGTGTACCAATACGGTTAAGTAATGTCAGGTAGCAGCCAAACGCAATGACAGAGCCAAATATTGATAAGTAAAGTAACGAGCTAACGTAAGAAAATGAATAATCAAAGTTAAAGCTTTTACCTTGTACAATTGCCACCAAGGCCATAAATATTGAGCCATAGAGCATTCCCCAGGCATTTGCCGACATCAGCGGTAAGTGTAGCTTTTGGTTTCTCATTGATAGCATATTACCGGTGGAAGCAAACAGCGTTCCTGTAACACATAGCCCCAAACCTAGTAGTGTTTCAGCACCTAATTTTGTGTCATTAATTTGTGGCCAAAAAAGCGTGACTATACCTATTAGTCCAAACGCACCACCTAAGTAAACTTGCTTGGTTATTTTAGTGCCGTACCAAATTCTGGCATTAAAAACGTTAAAAAACATGATGCTTGAAAAGGCAATACAAGTGAGCGCCGAATTAATGTGCTGCTGCGCCGAATAGAGCAAATAATAATTAAAGCCAAATAGCGTGATGCCAAAAAGCGCAAACTGTATATGGTTTTGCAATGAAAACTTCAAAGGTAAGTGTTGGTATTTACAATAAGCAAATAGAATAAATGCAGCTAGCCCAAAGCGATAGACTATTGATGCCTCTGCTGCAACATCGCCTAATTGGAAGTTGATAGCAATCCAAGTTGAACCCCAAATAACAACTGTAATGATATATAGAAATGTGTTGTTCATAACAATCCTATGAAATAAATCGGAAAGGGATAGCGAGCTAACTTCTCGCTATCAGGTTTATAAATTACTTAATGTCGCAGTGTTGGTTATCAACAGGTACTTTATTAACATGAGAAGACAAAGCTATTTGAGTTTCATGGCTGACAAGTTGAGTGCTAAACCCTCGTTTCGACAATGTGGTGATCCATTTCTTCAATACTGTTTTTGCGATATATGCAAATGTCATGTGCCTCTCCTCGTTAATTGTTAATACTGACTAGTGGTTATTTATTTCCGTTCTAAATAAATTGCTATCTTGATGGATAGACAGTTTACTGATTTTTTGTTTTAATAACATACACAGAAAAATGAAAATGCAACCTATACAGTTATGCGATTAGTTGATAAATCAGCACCGGAGTTTTTATACCAACAAGTTATCGACTTTGTTGAACACCAAGAAAAAATAGGTGCCTTGCGCGCAGGCGATAAATTGCCAAGTTTGCGTAAGTTAAGCCGACAATTTGAGATCAGTGTGCCAACGGTCAAGCAGGCTTATGTTGAGCTTGAGCGACAAGGTACTATTTCTGCTCGTCCTCAATCGGGTTATTATTTAAAAGCGAAACAAGCACGGACACTTCTGCCCCGAAGAGCAAAATGGGCGAGTTGTGAGCCCGCAGAGATATCCTGTCGAAGCTTAATTGAGCAAGTTTATGATGCTGTACATATGCCTGATTCTGTAGCGCTAGGTATTTCTAATCCTGTACATGCTCATCCACCTGATAAAGCACTGGCAAGATTAATGCGCTCAGTGCTAAGCCGAGTATCTGAAAAGGCGGTAAGTTATGGTCCGGTAAATGGTGACCCTAAGTTACGGTTGAGTTTGGCTTGCCGCTATCAAGAACAAGGTGTGTTGGTAAACCATGATGATTTAATTATTACCAATGGCGCACAAGAAGCTTTATCAATAGCATTGCAATGTGTTGCTGAAAGAGGTGATGTTATTGCTGTTGAGTCGCCTTGTTACTTTGGATTAATTGAACTTATTGAAAGCTTAGGGATGAAAGCGTTGGAAGTTTACACCAGTCCTGAAGATGGTGTTTGTGTTCCTGAATTAGCCAGTGTTATTAAACAGCATTCGGTTAAAGCTTGTTTATTTTCCACGGCAATTAATAACCCGCTGGGTTCTATGATGACTGATGCGCAGCGAAAAAATATGGTCGAGCTGCTTGAAGCTAATAATATTCCGCTTATTGAAGATGAAGTTTACAGTGATTTGTATTTTACAGAGCGTCGACCGACTTCAGCACAGCTGTATTCAGAAAAAGGCCTAGTATTGACTTGCTCTTCTTTCTCTAAAACAGCTGCGCCAGGCTACCGAGTAGGTTGGTTGCTACCTGGACTATTTGAAGAAAAAGCTAAGCGCATTAAACGTGCGCAGTCTTGTTCTACGCCAATGTTACAGCAATGGACATTAACTGATTATTTAATGAGTGGTGAATACGATAGACATTTACAAGTACTGCGCAAAACCTTGCGTTATAACTGTGAACGTATGCGGGCATTAATTGCTCAGCACTTTCCAGAACAAGTGTGTATTTCTAAGCCGCAAGGCGGCAGTGTGATATGGGTGCGGTGCCGTTCTCATGTTGATACTAGCCAATTTTTCAGCCAAGCAATTACGCAAGGTGTTAGCTTTGCACCTGGTGAAATATTCTCCCCGTCAGGTAAGTATAAAAATTATATGCGAATAAGTTTTGGTGTGCAGTGGTGTGAACGTATTGATGAAGCCATTCAAACGCTTGGTAAATTAGTACATCAATATCCTGACGCGTAATCGCTTGGGTGTTTATGCTAACTGAAAATGAAATTTACAGACCATAAATGAGGACAAATATAGAGTGCCAAATAACTCGACACAATTATCACTAAAATTTCTATTACCGTTGCTGGCGGCAATCATCGCAGTTTCTCCGCTAGCGATAGACATGTACTTGCCGGCAATGCCTAAATTAGCTGAACATTTTTTCACGCAAATGCCTTTGGTGCAAAATAGTTTAAGTATTTACTTATTTGGCTATGCCGCAGGTATGCTAGTTTTTGGTCCTATGGCCGACAAACACTCTCGACGTGGTTTAGTGATGCTAGGACTGACAGGGTTCATCCTGACAACACTAATGCTTACATATGCGCAAAATATTGAACAGTTTATCGCGTTACGATTTTTGCAGGCTTTTATTGGCAGCGCAGCCACGGTAGTGGTGCCCGGAATTATAAGTCAACTGTATGGTAAAGATACGGCAAAAGGGCTCTCCTATGTCAGTATGATCATGATGATGGCGCCTATGATTGCCCCAAGTATAGGTAGTGCGTTGCTGCTGCATAGCTGGCAAATGATATTCTACGTTCTGGCTATTTATGCTCTGTGCATTTTCATTTGCAGCTTTTATTTTTTACCTGAAGTTAAGTCAGTAAAAAAACGTGAAGAGTTTAGTATTATTCAACGTTATAAAATAGTGTTTAGTAATAAAAAGGCGCGTTTAGATCTTCTTTCTTCAATGATGGTTTCGTTAGCTTTTTTTGCCTACATTACTGCTATTCCATTTGTTTATTTAACCGTGTTTAAAGTGTCTGAATTTACTTTCAGTATTTTATTTGGCTTGAATGTATTTGCTTTAATGAGTGCACATTTTATTAATACTCGCTTAGTGACGAGAATTGGTTCACGAAAAATGCTCAGTTATGGTGTTTTATTGTCAATAACTGCAGCGACAAGCTTATTTTTAGCAAATATTTTGTCATTACCTTTGCCATACCATGTTGTCGCAATTCTGCCGTTAATGGGCAGTTTATCGATGATTTCGGTCAATGCTAATGCGCTTATTCTACAAGAGTTTACTGAGCATACTGGCACCGCAACGGCGGTAAATGGTACTTTGCGTTTTGGTGTTGGTGCTTTAGCTGGTCCGATATTAGCGGTGTTTTATGATGGTAGCGCACTACCATTTGCGGGTTTAATGCTAGTATCCGTGCTTGCGGTATTAGTTTGTCAATTAATCCATAACCTGAACTCTGGATAAGCAGCACTTGCTCAATACTTCCTTTTAATCCATTTTCTGCGTTAAAACGTCGATAAATAGCTCGCTATTCATAAACGTTTTGCTTTGGAAATGGCATAAATTAAAGCATTGATGGCGTCTATAAGGACGTTTATCTTGCTATAGTAGTTACTTCACTACCTAAGTTGTTAATCTACTTTAATATCAAGCACTCATTATCCAGAGTTCAGGTTACATAAAATAATGGAAAAAAATCAGGATAAAGCATGAAAAATATAGCAGTAATTTTATCAGGATGCGGAGTTTATGACGGCGCTGAAATACATGAATCAGTGCTAACATTGCTAGCCATTGAACAAGCAGGGGCAAAATATCGTTGCTTTGCGCCGAATATTAATCAGCATCATGTTATTAATCATGTAACCGGTCAGGTTATGGAGCATGAACAGCGAAATGTACTTGTTGAGTCGGCTCGTATTTCTCGTGGTGATACTGAAGATCTTAGCGAGTTTTACATTGATGAGTTTGATGCTTTGATTGTGCCCGGAGGTTTTGGTGCGGCAAAAAATTTATCTGATTTTGCCATTAATGGTGAAGCTATCGCCGTTAATGAACAGGTATTGTCAGTATGCCAAGCATTTGCAAAAGCGAAGAAGCCAGCGGGATATATGTGCATTTCGCCAGTAATGATCCCGCTAATCTACGGTAAAAACGCTACAGCAACTATTGGCAATGATACCGCACTTGCTGAGTCATTAAATAATATCGGTTTGGTTCATCAATGCTGTGAGGTTAACGATATCGTTGTTGATGAAGAGCAACAATTAGTGTCAACACCTGCCTATATGCTAGCAACTTCATTGGTTGAAGCGGCAAGTGGTATTAATAAGTTAGTTGCAAAAGTGCTTAAAATGGCAGATTAACTATTTTAAATAGCTTATACCCAAACTACTTGAAACTACATTTTCAAGTAGTTTGAATATATATTAATACGATACATTCAATGAATGACAATATCAGGTATAAGCTAATTGCTAGTTTGTGTTTTTTGTAATTCTGCAGCTGCTTTTAATTCTACTTGTTGTAAACGCCATTTTTTACGCTCAGCGTAATAATGATCCCACACACAAGGGTTACAAGAGCCACCTCCACAGCAATCGTCATCTGCAGGAGGGCTAGGTTTTTCTAATAAATCAGTCATATTCTTAAATCTTTCATACGTAATCAGCATTGCTTTATCACGATGATATCACGACATGCCGTTTATCTTGAGCATAACAGCTCTTTTACATCCATGTAATCGCTTAATACCGCCATCCATGGCATAACAGGTCTTTTTCATCCATGTAATCGCTTAATACCACCATCCATGGCATAACAGCTCTTTTACATCCATGTGATTGCTTAATACAGTTCATCCTGAACATAAAAAAGCCCTGCGGTGCAGGGCTTATATTCAAAATTAGTTAAAGCATTATTCAGTTTCAGCTAATTTCTTTTCTAGGTAGTGAATGTTAGCACCACCATTAACAAAACCTTGATCATCTAAAATGTCTTGATGTAAAGCAATGTTAGTTTTAATACCATCAATCACTAATTCGCTTAAGGCATTACGCATACGAGCAATGGCTACATCACGGTTATCGCCCCAAGTGATCAATTTACCAATCATAGAATCATAGTGTGGTGGTACAGAATAATCAGCATAAATGTGAGAATCCCAACGTACACCTAAACCGCCCGGTGGGTGGAAGCGCGTAATTTTACCCGGTGAAGGAATAAAAGTTCGTGGATCTTCAGCATTAATACGACATTCAATTGAATGTCCAACTACTTTAATATCATCTTGGGTATAAGATAATGGCTGACCAGCGGCAACTCGTAGTTGCTCTTTGATCAAATCAACACCAGTAACCATTTCAGTGACAGGATGCTCAACTTGAATACGAGTATTCATTTCAATGAAATAGAATTCACCATTCTCGTACAAAAATTCAAATGTTCCTGCACCACGATAGCTAATATCTATACAAGCTTTACAACAACGCTCACCAATTTTTGCGCGCATTTCAGGTGTAATGCCCGGTGCTGGAGCTTCTTCAACCACTTTTTGGTGGCGACGTTGCATTGAACAATCACGCTCACCTAAGTGAATAGCGCCACCTTGACCATCAGCCATAATTTGAATTTCAACATGACGAGGGTTTTCAAGGAATTTCTCCATGTATACCATGTCATTTTTGAAAATAGTGCCGGCTTCTTTCTTTGTTAAAGCAATTGAGTCGATTAGTTCTTCTTCATTGCGTACAACACGCATACCACGACCACCACCGCCACCAGCGGCTTTAACAATAACAGGGTAACCAATGCGTTTAGCATGGGCTTTATTTGTCTCTTCGTCATCATTTAGTGGTCCATCTGAACCCGGTACACAAGGAACACCAGCGACTTTCATTGCTTTAATTGCGGCAACTTTATCACCCATGATGCGAATGCTTTCAGCTTTAGGACCAATAAAGGCAAAACCAGACTGCTCAACTTGTTCAGCAAAGTCAGCATTTTCAGCCAAAAACCCGTAACCCGGATGAATAGCAACCGCGTTCGTTACTTCTGCAGCAGTTATAATTGCTGGAATATTAAGGTAACTGCTAGGTGCGGCCGCTTTACCAATACAGATGGTTTCATCAGCTAATAAAACGTGCTTTAAGTTTCTGTCTGCAGTTGAATGCACAGCAACCGTTTTAATGCCTAACTCTTTACATGCACGTAAGATTCTTAGTGCAATTTCGCCTCGGTTGGCGATAACAACTTTATCTAACATAGAATGACCCTTATGCGTTGATGTATATGGGATTATTCAATGATGAATAGCGGTTGATCAAATTCAATTGCATCTTCATTTGATGCTAAAATTTCTTTGATTACGCCAGACTTATCAGCTTCAATTTGGTTCATCATTTTCATTGCTTCAAGGATACATAAAGTATCACCAGCATTAACATGCTGACCAACTTCAACAAATGCAGGGGCATCAGGAGAAGCAGAAGCGTAGAAAGTACCAACCATAGGAGAGCGAACAAGATGGCCTGATAATGCAGGAGCTGCTGCAGGTGCCGCCGCAGCCGCAGGTGCTGCCGCTGGTGCCGCTGCGATAGGTGCAGCTTGCATCATAGGAGCTGCTTGCACTACTGTGCCGCCACGGCTTATACGCACTGACTCTTCACCTTCAGAGATCTCTAATTCGTTAATTCCAGACTCTTCAACTAACTCAATTAACTTTTTTATTTTACGAATATCCATTTGAATACCTTTTAATATTTATTAAATTTATGTTTTGAATGACTAAAATGCCCAAGGCACCTTAGTTGTTAATTACTGTTTTTCAAGATGCGAAATAGCTGCTTTTAAAGCAAACTCATAGCCATTTGCACCTAAGCCACTGATAACGCCCATGGCGATATCTGATAAATATGAATGTTGCCTAAACGTTTCTCGTGCGTGAACATTTGACAAATGAACCTCAATAAACGGAATGTTAACCGATAACAAGGCATCTCTAATTGCGACACTGGAATGAGTAAAAGCAGCAGGGTTAATGATAATAAAATCTACTTTCTCAAAGCCTTGATGAATTTCATCAATCAATACATGTTCGGCATTTGACTGACAATGACTTAGTTCAGCATTTACCTCATTGGCAATACGCTGTAAATTTGTCATAATCTCAGCCAGTGATAATGAACCATAAATAGCGGGTTCACGCTTACCTAACATATTCAAGTTAGGACCATTTAAGACTAAAATGTTAAACTTTGTAGTCATCTTCGGTAAAAACACCTTTAACGTTGATTAATGCTGTCATCATGTCATATTTATATATGATTTTGTATAAAATTTAGCAAAATACCGTATTTAATACAATTAGACGATTATTATAGTGTTTTCGCAGAATATAGCAGCAAAATACTGGTCTAATCACTTAGGCGGTGTATTTAGGGGAATAATACGTTGTAACTGAGAATAAGTTTACTAAACTAAATATTGTAGGAATTTTAATTAATTCATTGATTTAACTTAGGTGCCGGGAGTTGGCTCCATGGTTAAATGTTGTCATGTCGTTCTATGTTTAAAACAAGGATGAAGTTATTAAAGTCATATTTACCCTTTTTGCTTTCGTTATCTTGCTATTTACATCTCAAGTACAAGCAATAAATATTATCTCAAATAGTACGGCCGAAACTGTTTCGTTGTCGACGACACAGTTGCGCCGAATATTTTCTATGCGCCAAGTTCATTGGAAAAATGGTACACCAATTGTCGTCTATGTTTTGGCTAGTGATAGCCTTATTCATCAGAAATTTTGTAAAGAACAATTGCAGTTGTTTCCGTATCAGCTTGACCGTATCTGGCATAAGTTAACATTTTCGGGCTACGGTGTTGCCCCTATTGAAGTTGCGAGTGAAGTTGAGCTTGTCGAGGCCATTAAATCGACTAAAGGTGCTATTGGTTATGTGGAAAGTGTGTTGGAGGTCAAAGATGTTAACATTATTAAAATTGACGAGTAGAACGTTAAAGACGCTACTTTGCTCTATCGGATATCTTTGTCTGGCTTTTGTTGCATCAGCAACAGAGTTGAAAAGCGAATCATTGCAAGTTCATGGTTTCGTCGCGCAAGGTGTTATCGATGCCAATAATAGTAATTATATTAATGCTGATGAAAATGTTTCATTAGAATTAACAGAAGTTGGACTTAATGCTTCATATCAACTTAATGATGATTTTCGTGTTGCAGGACAAGCTGTTTACCTAAATGGTGGCAATCGTTACCACGCGGGTATGCGACTAGATTACTTACTTTTAGAGTGGGACGCATTTCACAATGATGCTTGGCAAGCTTCATTTTATTTTGGCAGGGTTAAAAATAATCATTGGCTGTACTCAAGTACGCGTGATATCCCTTTTGCGCGTCCTTCAATTATTATTCCTCAAGTCGTATATTTTGACGGCTTTAGAGATATTGCCGTTGGTGGTGATGGCGTTGCCGCAAAATTAAGCTATAGCGATGACAGCCTTGGAGAAATTGATTTTAACTTTAGCCGAGGAAAAAGTACGATTTCCAATAAACAAGCAGATGTTATTCTTGGTGACCTTTCTACTGGTGAGTTTGGGCATGATTTAGATTTACAGGCCAGTGTGTATTGGCGGCCAGCAAACTCACAATGGCGATTTGGATTTTCTGCGCTCGACTCCACTTTTACTTATGATAGCGGGAACGCTGATAACTATTCGGATGGAAGTTTTACTTTTCAATTTTACACTGCCAATGCACTATATGAAGGTGAATTTTGGGAGTTCACTGGGGAATTATTTCAAGAGCGCTTTATAACTAAAGACTTCTATTTTTCAGGTTTTAATCGTGACGAAGTAGGGCAAGGTTATTACCTACAAGCACGCTACAAACTGCAAAAAGATCTTTCAATAATGGCGCGACATGAGCGTTTTTACAATAATAAAGAGGATAAGAATGGTAGTAAGTTAGAGCAAAATACTGGCGGATTAGTGCCGGCATATTTTGGTTTTCATAATGATACTGTCATTGGCTTATCATATGATTTCTCAAGTGACTTTAGGGTAAATGCCGAATATCACTGGATGCAAGGTGCTGCAAGGTTGTCTCCTATTGTACAGCCTGATCCTATCGCTAATAACAGCAAAAACTGGCAGGTTTGGGCCATTCAATTTATGTACTGGTTTTAATGATGAAAGTTAGTTTTATGAGTGTCTCGATAAAGCTTTTCATGCTGGTCGTTAGTGCATTGATGGTTTTAAGCTTGGCAATATCAATGTTGTCTATTTCTCGATTAGATCAAGAATTTGAACAATATCAAGGCAATAAACTACGCCAAGGTAATGCTCAATTTGACATGCAAAGTAGAATTGTTCGCGAAAAAGTGGGCGTATGGCTAGAGTCTTTTACTGATCTTATTCAGCTTAGAGAACAAGATGATTTTTACCAAGCCGCAAATGCTTTAGAGCAGCAATTTGATGCCTTGCAGATCAATCATAATGTCGAGTCGTTGTGGCTGGTTTCCGAGCAGGTAAAACCTGTTTTTCAATCTTCACCTATGCCAGCACAAGTGTTAGCTAGTATTAAACGAGTTATTCAAACCAGTGCACCAGATTATCAATTAAGTTGTGTGCAAGAATGTTTGCAACTAGTTTCAATCCCCATTCTAAATGCTAAAGGTGATATGGCAATTGTCTCGATGGCGATTTCTTTTGTTGACGTTATTTTTGCAATTAACCAAGCATTAGAAAATCAAGTGGCAATTGTTGCGTTTGAAAAGTCAACTGAAGTGAAGTTGACACAGACAGAAATCATTACTTCATCTGCGCCTAAGTTGATGAATAGCTTATTTATGAATAGTCAATCACAAGCAATGCTTTCGAATGTGAAAAAAGATGGTTTGCAAATTGAGTTTAATGATAAAAGTTATTTAATTAATTTGATGCATTTGGGGGACTCCAAGGCTCAAGATTTTTATATGGCACAAGTTGATGATGTGAGCTCGTTTACTGAAAAATACCGAGATTACCGATTACAATTCGTATTTTCAGCCATCGCAATTCTTATTGTCATCGCCTTTCTCGTACACTTTGTTGCCGGGCCATTTACCAAACGGTTATTAGTACTTACAGATATTCTACCTTTATTGGCGAAAAAAGAATTTGAACAATTTCGAAAAACTAAAATAAAGCAATCGAAGGTTTTTCCTGATGAAATTGATGTCTTAATTAATGCGACAACAGCGTTAAGTTATGAGTTAGAGCAGTTGAATATTGAAATTACTCAGAAGACTAAAGAGCTTGAAAATATTGCCATGTATGACTTATTAACCGGTCTACCTAATCGTAATATGCTTAACTTTCAGCTACGTAAAGTAATAAATAATGCTAGTCGTAAAGGCAGTAATGCTGGCATTTTATTTTTAGATTTAGACGACTTTAAAAAAGTTAATGATACTCATGGTCACGGCGAAGGAGATAAACTGCTAATTGAAGCGGCTAACCGTATTAACTTAAGCGTAACAAGTGCAGATATCGTTTGCCGTTTCGGCGGTGATGAGTTTCTTATTCTATTAAATGAAAATACCTCGCTTGAATTGGCACAAGAGCTCGCCAAGTCAATATTAAAAAGTTTCCAGAAACCGATTAAGATTAATAGTAGCTTGTTCTACGTTACCTGTAGTATTGGTATCGCGATGTTAGAAGATGAGTTAATCCAAGCCAGTGAGCTAATTAGTCGTGCTGATATCGCTATGTATGAAGCCAAGGGAAATGGTGGCGATCAGTACTTTGCATACCAAGGCGGAATGTTCCAACGCGTTGCACATAGAGTCATGATGGAAAGTGAAGTTAAACAAGCATTGGCGAAAGGTCAATTTAGTTTAAGTTTACAGCCTCAACTAGTTGCTAAAACTAATAAACTACATGGTTTTGAAGCACTTCTACGATGGCAGCACCCAGAACGTGGTTTAGTTTCACCTGACGACTTTATTCCTATTTTAGAAAACTCAGAGCATATGATCGAATTAGGCTATTGGGTTATTCGCCGATGCTTTGAGCTCAGTAAGGGTATGGGAAAAATTGGCTTAACTGACGCCATTATTGCTATTAACCTTTCTGCAGGGCAGTTTGCTGACGTTAACTTGATAAGCTATTTGGAAGCTTTATTAGTTGAGTTTGATTTACCTGCAAAAAACTTTGAGCTGGAATTAACCGAGCAAACATTAGTTAAAGATATTGATAAGGCCATTGAAACTATGGATGCCATGCGTAGTCTTGGTTTTAGTTTTGCTATTGATGATTTTGGCACTGGCTATTCCTCTTTGGCCTATTTAAAACGTATGCCAGTAGACGTTATTAAAATAGATAAAAGTTTTGTCTTTGGTATGTTGGAAAACCATGCTGATTTTCAAATTATTATGTCGACGATTGCAATGGTGAAAAATTTAGGTTTAACGGTTATTGCAGAAGGTGTTGAAACCAAAGCACAATTGCGCAGTTTAACTGATAACGATTGTGATCTAATACAAGGCTATTATTTTTCTCAGCCAATTCCTGAAGCCGAGTTGTTTGAATTTATCAGCCAAAAAATTGTTGCGGGTAAATGGAAGATGTTTGTCAATTCAGAATTAGTCGCTAATTAATTTGTAGATTAGTTTGTAGGTTAATTAACGACCCAGAATTTATACTTTTTAGTATTAGAATGAAGCATGGTTTGTTTAAGTTAATTGAGCTCTACTAATCATGACTCCTATTATCTTTCATCTCTTAGGCTAACGTTCTTTATTACCATTTAAAACACAAAGTGGTAATAAAGCTAACCCGTGCGAGTTTGTTGTAGGTGTTGCTCTAACCAAGACTTTGCACTATCAACATCGCTAAACACGTAAAAGGTAATGTTACAGGCTTGGTAAATTCGGCGTAGTTGTAATTGTTGAATATCGGCGGTACTGCTATCAATAAGCACACTAGCACTGGCAATTAAACCATGTTTAACGCGGTATCTATTGACCTTAATTAGTGCTGCTTCAGCTTCAGGTGAAAACACGCTATTGCCGTGAAAGGAAATGAGTAAGCCCCATGGCTCACTAGAAAATTGCTCGCAAGCCTGATACATATCGTCTATGTACTGCTCTGTTACACTATTATTAAATGGGCCAAATGCATCTACCTGCAAAATGTTCGACTGCGATGCAATCGAGTACTCTCCTTTAACTGACGTATCCATTCTCCAACTCCTTTTCAAACGGGGTGACAATAAATAGCAGTATTTTAATCACTTGCCAAGTAAGCAGATTTTTCTAATTTTTCAAGTTTAAATTAATATAAAAATCAAGAGCTAATAATTTAGCTTCCAAGTGTGAATGGGGAGGTAAGTGACACCTGAAGCGCTTGAGTAAGAATGATACAAACTAAAGCTCTTGATGCTGAGTTGATGGCAAAAGCCATTCGGAAATTGAGTGCTTAACAATAATGGCTCAGGCAATGCTAAGGGCGTTCTTGCTTTACGATATAAGCTTAAATGAGGTTTGTAAGCTCTATTATCGAGTAATATATCACTCTGCTGACATAGCTCGGTGATGACTTTTTCTAGGTAAGATAACCAGTCAGGAGAAGATGCAGGCATCAAGTGTAATACTTGCGCTTTGTTAAAATGCCCCAGCTGTGACAGTGTTAATTTTAGTGCGTCTGTTTCCGTGTAGTTACCTTGTAAAAAGTTACTAAGCCGTTGCTTAATATCGTCATACTTTTCACTGATAATGTTTGTTATATCATTTTGCTGCTTTTTACTAATTACGCCCAAAAAATCTAAGGTTATATGGAAGTTTTGCTGTGGAATTATTTTAAAAGGCAGCGATAAATGCAGTTCACGCCAAAGTGCAATTGCTGATTTGTCTGCAATTGCTATATCCAAGGCGATAAACATTCTTTTATTCATATTTATTCGACTTCACTTTATGACTGAAGTTTTGTCCTCAAGTAGTTTGAGTATAGCTATGGTAATATTAGCGCCATTGAAACCATAAAACCTAATGTGATATCCAGTAAATTATGACGCTATCGGCTAGAAAGTTGCCAATTGATAATATCAAAGAAGATGTTATTTCAACGTTAAAACAACACAATACCTTACTATTAACGGCGCCTCCAGGTGCCGGTAAATCAACTCAGTTACCGTTATGGTTATTGGCACTAGATTGTTTAGCCGGTGAGAAAATATATTTACTTCAACCTCGACGCATTGCCGCTAAAAATATTGCCTGCTATCTCGCATCACAGCTGGGTGAAAAGGTTGGCGAAACTGTTGGTTATCGTTTGCGTAATGAAAGTAAAGTTTCGAAAAACACCCGCCTAGAAGTGATAACTGAAGGGATTTTAACGCAAATTATTCAGCATGACGCTGAGTTGTCTAACTGCGGATTGGTCGTGTTTGATGAATTTCATGAGCGCTCACTTAATGCTGATCTTGCATTTGCCTTGACCCGAGATGTGCAATTAGGTTTACGTGATGACTTGAAAATTCTGCTGATGTCGGCAACGCTGGCAACAGATACCATAAAACAAAAATTGCCAGAGGCGGTTTGTCTCGAAAGTCAGGGGCGAAGCTTTCCTGTTGAAATTAGTTACCAAGCACCTACCAATGCCAGATTATGGCGTGAACATGTTTTATCGGTTTTAAAATCAGTAGTTAATTCCCATCAAGGCTCAATATTAGTATTTTTACCGGGAACTGGTGATATCCGTTATTTAGCTGAGCAGTTATCAACTTTTATGCCTGATTCGATGTTGTTATGCCCACTTTACGGTGACTTATCGCTTACTGAGCAGCAGCAAGTAATTGCCCCTGCACAAAACGGTAAAAATAAACTCGTACTGGCAACGAATATTGCGGAAACTAGTTTAACTATTGAAGGTGTGGATTTAGTGATTGATTCTGGCTTAGAAAATGTCGCCATCTATGATAATCAAACATTAACCAATAAGCTCACGCAGCGAGCTATTGCCAAAGCATCAGCCATTCAACGTACTGGCCGAGCAGGACGATTACAAGCAGGACATTGTATTCGTTTATTTAGTAAAGACGACTTTCAGCGTAGAAATGAGCAAAGCGTTAGTGAAATTCAACAGGCTGATTTGTTGCCTATGTTGATGGAGTTGGCAAGATGGGGCGCAAGTGATTGCTCACAACTGCCGATGATAGAAATGCCTGATAGTAAGCGTGAACAGCTGGCTTGGCAGGAGTTGATTGATCTAGGTTTGCTTTCAGAAAGTAAAAATTTAACGCATGACGGCAAACAAGTAAGCGTTTTTCCTTGCCACCCAAGATTTGCAAAAATGTTGCTAAGTGCGCAACAGCTAGAGCAACAACAAGATATTAGCCACTTATTGTCATTAGCTTGTTTACTTGCGGCATTATTAGAAGAGCGTGATATTTTTAATGCGCAACAGCGCAGCAATGATTGTAATATTGCGCATCGCGTAATACAACTTTGCCAGCAGCCTAAAAGAGGCAACCATCAACGTATTATTCAACAGGCTCAACGTTTTTTCCGTTTAGCACGGCAGCAAAATACTAACAATATTCGCCAAACTCAATCGGCAGATAAATTGTCTACTGTTGGAGCGGATTTGCCTATTCAATATTGTGGATTAATATTAGTGCACGCCTATCCTGAACGAATAGCAAAACAGAGAAATAACCAAGGTCACTACTTAACTGCTTATGGCAAAGGCGTAGTGATGAATGAAGCTGATGCCTTGGCCGGAGAGAGCTATATTATTGCTGCGCAAATATTCCAACGCCAACATACCCTCAGTATTGCGTTAGCAGCAGAATTTGATTTGTTACAAGCAATCGCATGGGGAGTGGTTAATACAACCAGTAGAGCGCACTTAAAGTTTGATAATCAGCTCAACCGCATTATTTCGGGTCAGCAGGAGGTAATTGGTTCATTGGTTATTAAATACGAAAATAGTTCACAAAACATATCGCCAGAGTTACTTGTTGCCTGTTGGTGTCAACAAGTAAGTAAGAAAGGTCTTAATTGGTTAAGGTTTGATACCGACAGTCAGCAACTGTTGTTACGTTGGCGTTGGGTAAATAGCACGCAAAGTCATTTAGCTTTTCCTGAGGTGAGCGAGCAGTTTTTATTAGCCAATTTAGAGCAATGGTTAGGACCTTACTTAGCCGATATCACAACTAAAAATCAACTGGATAAGCTGAATCTTTCAGAGGTATTACTTAACCAATTAAGCTACCAGCAGCAGCAGGTGTTTAAACAAGTTGCCCCGACTTTTTTTGTTGGGCCAACTAAGCGTAAATGTGTTATTCGTTATAGTTTGGATCAAGCACCGATTGTTTCCTTACCGATGCAAGAGCTATATGGTGTGACGGAAACACCTTCTGTAGGGGATAGGGCGAATAAAAGTCAAATTCCATTAATTATTGAAATACTATCGCCTGCGAAGCGTCCTATTCAAGTAACTCAAGATTTAGTGGCATTTTGGCAGGGGAGTTATCGTGCGGTACAAAAAGATATGAAAGCACAATATCCGCGACACCTATGGCCGGATGACCCTGCTAATGCAGAAGCAACGCGAAAAACTAAGCGACATCTTAATGTTTAAGTATCTGAATATTATAAAATAAAGGCTTAACTACTTAAATGCCGGTTCTTATAAGCACTAGGGCTAAGATTAAAAAACTGTTTAAAGCAGCGGCTAAAGTGACTGGCATTGTTATAGCCTAGTTCAAAGCAAACTTGCGTTATTTGATGACCATTTTTAATCATACTTGCCGCTTTTTTTAAGCGTATTTGCTGTTGATATACCGCGGGACTACAGCCCAAATGAATTCGAAACTGATGAAAGAACTTTGTTCGGCTCATACAAGCTATTTTACACAACTCATCAATATTCAAATTCGCCGCCAGATGCTGATTAATAGCATGAATAGCGGCATTTAAGCCGTTACTATCAGGTTTTTTTTCACTATGAGAAATAATAAAGTCACGAGTTTGATGACGCAGTAGCCGTACGGTTAATTCTGAAATAGCCAAATCAATCATATAATTTCTATCTTGATGATTTTCAGTGTAAATTTGTACTATTCGATTCAGTAACCCTTGAGTTTGAGCATTATGATGTGTGTGCACTAAATGTTGATGATATTGCCATTGGCCATAAACTTGATTCAATGGCGCTTGTTGCTCAATGCTGTTAACTATTTTGTTGATGCGTTCAAGAGATATTTCAATGGCTAGGCAGGTCGTGGGATGTTCTATATTAGCATCTGGAAAATCAATTTCGACTTGATGATCAGGTGCCATAACAAAAGATTCGTGCGGTAGAAACTCACTTTCGTAACGGGCATTGTCATCATGCATAACCTTTTTCCCCGACACCATGCCACAAAATAAAAGTTGATCAGATCTTAATTGCACTCGATTGGCTTGCTCAAAAGTATCGTAAATGCTCAATTCTGTTTCTGGCCCTGCAAAGCTTATTTTGTTTTCAACTAAAACTTTCGGGTTTTTCCGCTGCTTTGCTAACACTTCCTTAATCATCTTCAAGCCCTTTTTATATGTACTGGCAGTCAACTTTTTTGAACTTATTGCATAGTTAAATTTTTTTATTCTACTAAGGTAATAACAATTGACTAAAAATACAACTAAAGGAAAGTCTTATGATCTATGCAGCCCCAGGTACCGATGGTGCCTTAATCAATTTTAAATCACGCTATCAAAATTTTATTGGTGGTCAATGGGTTGAACCATGTGACGGTCAGTACTTTGACAATATTAGCCCTGTCAACGGCCAAGTGTTTTGCCAAATTCCACGTTCTAATGAAAAAGATATTGAGCTTGCGCTTGATGCGGCTCATAAAGTAAAAGACGCATGGGGAAGTGCATCAGTTGCTGAGCGCTCAAATATTTTATTAAAAATTGCTGACCGTATTGAACAAAATGTCGAATATTTAGCGGTAGCAGAAACCTGGGATAACGGCAAAGCGGTGCGGGAAACACTAGCAGCTGACATCCCGCTAGCAGTTGACCATTTCAGATATTTTGCGGGTTGTTTACGCTCGCAGGAAGGTTCTATTGGCGATCTTGATGAAAATACAGTTTCTTATCATTTTCACGAACCTTTAGGCGTAGTCGGACAAATAATTCCTTGGAACTTCCCAATATTGATGGCGGCATGGAAGTTAGCGCCGGCATTAGCGGCAGGTAATTGTGTAGTATTAAAACCTGCAGAGCAAACTCCTGCATCCATTTTAGTTTTGGCTGAACTTATTGGCGATTTACTACCTGCTGGTGCGTTAAATATTGTCAATGGTTTTGGTAAAGAAGCAGGGCAAGCGTTGGCTAGCAGCACTCGCATTGCTAAAATAGCCTTTACTGGCTCGACGCCTGTTGGCTCTCACATTTTAAAATGTGCTGCGGAGAATATTATTCCATCTACCGTTGAACTTGGTGGTAAGTCACCGAACATATTCTTTAAAGATGTGATGGACCAAGAAGACGAATACTTGAGTAAATGTATTGAAGGCATGGTTTTAGCTTACTTCAACCAAGGTGAAGTCTGTACCTGTCCGTCACGAGTATTTGTGCATGAAGATATATATCCCAAGTTTATTGAAAAAGTTATTGAACGTTCTAAAGCCATCGTTCGTGGTAACCCGTTAGACACAGAAACTATGGTTGGCGCGCAAGCATCTAAAGAGCAATTTGATAAAATCATGAGCTATATTGCTATTGGCCGTGATGAAGGTGCGGAAGTGTTGCTAGGTGGAGAAGTTGAAGCGTTAGACGGCGATCATGAGAACGGCTTTTATATTCAACCGACGTTATTAAAAGGCACTAATGATATGCGAGTATTCCAAGAAGAAATTTTTGGTCCGGTTATATCGTTGTCCACTTTTAAAGATGAAGCTGAAGTACTTGAACTTGCTAACAGCTCAGAATTTGGCTTAGGCGCAGGCGTATGGACTCGAGATATGAATTTGGCTTATCGCATGGGACGTAAAATTCAAGCTGGTCGAGTTTGGACAAACTGTTATCACATGTATCCTGCACATGCAGCCTTTGGTGGTTACAAAAAATCAGGTGTAGGCCGTGAAACCCATAAAATGGCGTTAGAGCATTACCAACAAACAAAGAATTTACTGGTGAGTTATGACGTTAATCCATTAGGTTTTTTCTAAAGTAAAAAAAGTCATGATAATCAGCGTTAAATTAAAAATTAGCGCTGATTATTAAGCTTAACAGTAAGTCTCATACCTTGTATTTCTTCTTTGACTGTAATAAGGATTATTTATTGGCCTCACTGCCACTTCATTAAGTTTTGTAAATACTTGAGCCGTCTCTAGGTTTACTAAGCCTCAATTATGACCTCTCTGTGGGAAGAAGGGCTGCTTTGTTATCTAATTGTTAAAGTTATGTTGACAGAGGGCCTTTGGGTTATTAAATTCTATGCTAAATTAATGTCTGAGATAATTAGAAAATAGTCACTATTTTTTTGACTGTTCGAAATTCACACAAATATTGATGTCGTTTAATTTTTGTTTAGTAATGGTGATTTAGTTTATGGACTAAGCATTAAGGCAACAGAAACTTGTTGGTTAAGCTGCTTAGTATTTATTAATTTCATGTGTTTTGATAAAACGGATATAAAAATAAAGGAATAATATGACTGCACTTAGTCGTCGCACTACTCAAATGTGTGAACGTGATAACGTAAAGAAAGATAAATTTCGACTATACTTTTTTTACATTGCTATTTTAATTTGCACAGTAGTGACACAAGTTAATGCTGCATCTATTGAAGACTTCTCTCGTCACAGCCAATATTACAATATAAAAATATCCCCGGACGGTAAGCATTTGGCTGCTTTGGCAAATGTTAATGGTAGTAAAAGTTTAGTTTTCTTAGATGCTAAAACGTTTGAGATCACTTATACATTAAGCTCTGGCCGTAATAGTCAAGCGGCGGCTTACTATTGGGTGAATAATGAACGAGTAATTATTCAAGTCGAGCAATCACGTGGTTCGCTAGAGCTACCACTAAACTTTGGTGAGTTGTTTGCCGTTAACTACGACGGGAAAAAAAGAAAAATGATTTTCGGTTATCGCGCCGAAAGTGGGGTGGTTGTTAATGGTAAGTCAGGCTTTTTAAAAAGTTTATTAAAAAATGACAAAAAGCATGTACTAATACAAACACATGCATGGTCGAGAAAGCAAGGGGTTCCTCCTAAGATAGTTAAACTGAATGTCTATAATGGAAAAATTAAGCACGTTAAAACTGCGCCTATTGGTGACAGTGAATTTCTTATTGATAATGACGGTGAACCTCGTTTTGTTTCTGGTATAAATGATGACTTTCAAGTTGAGTTGTTTTATTTAAAAAATAAAAATAGTAAGTGGCAAGCATTTGGCAACGAATTTAACGGTAAATTTACCCCGTTAGCTTTTTCTAATGATAACAAAAGTATTTACGCACTAAAAAGTGAAAATGGTGCGCCACAAGGGTTATATGAATATAACTTAGATACTAAAGAAGAGGCGCTACTTTATCAAAATGAGCATGTAGATCCCACCTATCCCTTACGTTCAAGTTTAAGCAAATTTTATGCTGTGCGTATTGATGAAGATTATCCTAATTACGTTTACCTTGATAAAAATATTCAAGCAGCAAAACTACACAAAGCACTGTTTAGTGCCTTTAAAGGTGACAAAGTTGCAATAACAAGCAAAACAAAAGACAACAAAACTATTACTGTGCATGTTAGCGGTGATAGGAACCCAGGTGTTTTTTATCTATTTGATACCACAACAATGAAAGCCCGTTATTTATTTAGCGCAGCTAGTTGGATTAAACCTGAAGAACTTTCGCCAGTGGAACCCTTTAGAATTATGAGTCAAGATGGTTTAGCACTTAATGGTTTTATAACCTTACCGAAAGGGAAAGGTAAAAATTTGCCAACGGTTGTTTTACCGCATGGTGGCCCGCATGCTCGAGATTATTGGGGATATGATCCACAAGTTCAAATGTTAACCAATGCTGGTTACGCTGTGGTACAAGTCAACTTCAGAGGCTCTGATGGTTATGGAGAAAACTTTATTGAAGCTGGTTATGGAAATTGGGGCAGTAAAATACAGGATGATATTTTATTGGCTACTCAATATGCTATTCAAGAGGGAATCGCGAACAAAAATAAAATTTGTATATTTGGTACTAGTTTTGGCGGTTATAGTGCGCTACAAAGTGCAATTATTTCCCCTGAATTATTTAAATGTGCGATAGGTTATGCCGGCGTTTATGATTTACCTATGTTGTATGAAGAAGGTGACATTAAATCGATAAAATGGGGGGGTGCTTACCTAGATAAGACACTAGGTAAAGATAAAGTTCAACAAATTGAACAGTCACCTGTTTATCATGTTGATAAACTTAAAGCTCCTGTGTTATTGATTCATGGGGAAGAGGATGAAAGAGCACCTATTGAACATGCTGAAAAGTTAAGAGCTGCACTCGACAATAAAGGTCACGCCTATGAGTGGTTAGTTAAAGACAAAGAAGGCCATGGGTTTTATGATGAGAAAAACATTTTGGAAACCAATAAACGAATACTTTCTTTTTTGAAAAAGTATCTCGAAAAATAAACCTTTTGTATTTGAAGTCTAGTTTCTTTGATCGCTCATCGAGTAATCTCGATGAGCGAATTTAATTTAATATACTGGTTAATGATAAATAACTTATTGCATAATAAATAAATTTATTGAACGTTTGCTATGACCGCCATCGCTTGTGACAATATATTTTTGTCGCCTTCAAGCCAATGAATTTTACTACCATTACGCTCTAGTCGACGTAACCATGTATCTTGTTTTTTAGAAAACTGATGAATCGCTGAATTGAGTTTTTGAAAACAATCATTTTTCGTTAGTTGCCCTTGCAAGTGTTGGGCAATAAATCGATATTCTAGACCATAAAAGTATAAAGTTTCCCAACTTACTCCTTGGCTATGCAAATGGGCCACTTCTTCTATCAGACCTTGTTCCATCCGCACTTTTAAACGTTCAGTAATGCGCTGACGTATGATTTCTCTTGGCCATTTTATGGCAAAAATAAGTGGCTTTAGTGCTGGGAAATCATTAATTTTATCTTTTGCGTCTAGCTCACCTTGAGCAATTTCAATTGCTCGCACTAATCTTTCACGTTCTACAATATCAGTGGTGTTATGTAAATTAGGTTTAAGCGCTAATAACTTGCTAACTAAAGTTTCATGAGAAAGTGTTGATAATGAAGCTCTCAGTACGATATTTTCAGGTACTTCAACTAAGCGATAACCTTTTAAAATGGAGTCGACATAAAGTGCAGAGCCGCCAGCCATAATAGCAAGTTTGTTTTTATCGGTAATGTCTTGGTAAGCGCTGATAACATCTTTTTGAAAGTCGAAAATACTATATTCATAGCCAGGATCGACGATATCAATAAGGTGATGATTGACTTCTTGGTACTCGTCGAGGTCTTTACCACTACCAATATCTAAGCCGCGATAGACTTGTCTTGAATCGGCAGAGATAATTTCACCATTAAGCATTTTTGCTAATTCTACCGCAAGTTTTGTTTTTCCAGATGCTGTTGAACCAAGTACAACTAACATATTAAATGCGGACATAATTAACCTAAATATTTACCTAAAAAGAGAAGACAATATTATATCGCTAAATAATTGTTGATGCTTGCCTGTTTATTAATAATTTGCTAAATAACCTCAACTCGGTTTAATGAACGTCAGAATCTATTAATAATCAAAATCTTTAATAAATCCTGTATCTCCAATGATGTTAGTTAAGTGGTTATCAAGGCGTTTATGTGGCCGAATAGCGAGCTATTTGATACATTAACAACGTAGATAGGCTCTTGACTAGCTTTATTGACTGACGTTGCTTAAGCCGAGTTGAGGTTAAATAGTTTCCAATAGAATAATCATTAGGGATATGTGGTTTGCTAGCTTAATATAAGCATATACTTACATACTACAGGTCTGGCTAAATAGCGTATGGCGGCAAGAAAACCTTCTCAAACTAAAACTACTTCTCCTAAAAAAAATAGTCGAAAAACGCCGGAAGTTACCGAGCGCACACGCATACGTAGAGTGTTGCGTTGGTCATTGTTTTTTATATTGAAAATGACACTTCTAACGGTATTCGTTATTTCTTTATATAGTATTTATCTTGACAGTAAAGTTCGAAGTAAGTTTGAGGGGCAGCGTTGGCAAGTGCCGGTGCAAGTCTTCGGTAAACTAGAAAGCTATGAATTGGGCGGGCAATTAAACCTGACCGACCTTAAACACGCTTTATTGGCTAATCGCTATAAAAAAGTAAACTTTGTCCAAAGGCCGGGTGAATTCGCTTTGTCGAAAAGTCGTGCCATTGTTTTCCGCCGAGCCTTTGACTTTGGTGCCGGTATTGAAGGTAGTAAAAAAATCACCTTTGATGTTAGTAATAATGCCATTAAAGCACTGTACTTTGATGATGTCGCGGTCAAGCAAGTCATTTTAGAGCCGCTGTTACTGGATAGAATTTTACCTGAAAGTAAAGAAGACAGAGTATTAGTTTCCTTAGAAGCAGTACCTGAAGAGTTATTAGACACGCTTTTGTTGGTAGAAGACCGCGATTTCTATTTCCATCATGGTGTATCTCCATTAGGTATTTTAAGAGCGTTATATCAAAACCTTAAAGCTGGACGAACAGTGCAAGGCGGCAGTACGTTAACCCAACAATTGGTTAAAAATATGTTTTTAACCCGCGACAAAACAATATGGCGAAAAGTTAATGAAGCGCTAATGGCATTGATTTTGGAGTATCGCTATAGCAAAGATCAATTGCTTGAAGCGTACATCAATGAAGTCTATTTAGGTCAGCATTATGCCAATGGTATTTATGGCTTTGGTTTAGCGGCAGAGTTTTATTTTGGTAAGTCTATTCAGTCGTTGGATGTCGAACAAATGGCGATGTTAATCGCACAAGTTAAAGGCCCAAGTTATTACGATCCTTGGCGATTCCCTGAGCGGACGTTAAAACGCCGTGATTTAGTTCTACGCTTAATGTATCAACAAGAAATTATTGCCCAACATGAATTTGAACGAGCAGTTGAATCACCATTGTCTATTCGTAATAATCGTCGTCTTGCTCAACAAAAATTCCCGGCTTACTTACAGCTGGTAAAAGCTGAGCTTTCAAGACATTTGTCAGAATATGAACAGCAGTCGGGTGTGCGTGTTTTTACCGGGTTTTCAATAATTCAACAATCAGCACTGCAAGCAAGTATTGATCAGCAACTTCCCACGTTAGAGCAAAAAACCGGTTCAGCTTTGCAAGTCGCTATGGTGGTGTCTGATTTTAAAAGTGGTGCTGTTCGAGCATTAATTGGTGGTAAAGAAGCAGGCTATGCTGGCTTTAACCGAGCTTTACATGCAAAACGCCCTATTGGCTCATTAATTAAACCTGCTGTTTATCTTGCTGCTTTAGAGCGCTATCAACGATTCAACTTAGCAAGTTTAATTGAAGACAAAGCCATTACCTTATCGAGTGAAGACGGACAAGCGTGGAAACCAAAAAATTATGATGGTAAATATCGTGGTCAGGTGCATTTAGTTGATGCATTAGCGTCGAGTCTAAATATTCCAACCGTTAATTTAGGCATGCAATTAGGTTTAGATAATATTGCTCAAGCAATTCATTTATTGGGTTATTCTGGCGATATAATTACTCGACCGTCAATGTTGCTGGGGGCATTAAATATGTCGCCTATGGAAGTTAATCAACTTTATTTGCCTTTGGCCAACCGTGGCTCTGCAGAGCAATCTCATGCCATTGAAAGAGTAGTTAACGCCGATGGCGAAACCTTGTGGCAATTTGAAGCACAAGAACAACAAATTATATCAACACAAGGGGCCTACTTACTTGATTATGCCCTAACAAAAGTAGCCACGTCAGGTACGGCTCGTTCTTTAGCTTGGCGCCTTAAAGATAAAAGCTTAGCAGGAAAAACTGGCACAACGAATGAACAACGTGATAGTTGGTTTGTTGGTTATGACAATGAATTACTAGTGACAACCTGGCTTGGGCGAGATGATAACAAACCCACCAAATTAACAGGAAGCAGTGGAGCACTTGTGTTATTCGCTGAGTTTATGAAAAAAACTGGCGCACAAAGTCGGCTAGCGATTGTGCCGCAAAGTGTTGAGCTAGTGCGCTTTGATAACAAAAGCGGTCGTGCGGTAAGTCAAGCGTGTGATAACTCTCAGTTACTGCCGGCAGTAACCAATGGATTAATTTATGAAAGTGAATGTGAATATGATGCCAAGCAAGCTAAGAAGAAAAAGTCTTGGTTTGAAAAAATATTTGGCGATTAGATTTACTTTAAATTCAACCATTAAGCATTTAAGGCTTGTTTTTATCACTTTTGTGTTTGAATAAGCGCAATTACAAAACTATGGTTAATAGGTAGTTTATTTTACATGGTAGTAGTCTAAAAATAGCAAAGGAAGCATAGCTGCAGCAAAGAAAGGTATCAATTCTATTCCCTAGTTTAAAGGAGCAAAATGAAACATAGGTTGAGTTTTGGTTACTTTACTTTACTTGCTGAAAATATTGTTGAGGTGGTCATTGATGATGGTATCGAGCTGTCGTTAGAAATGGTTGAAGAATGTGACCAATTCTTTAAAGCTCACATTTTTGGTGAATTTGGCATGCTAATAAATCGTATTAATGAATATTCCTATAGTTACGAAGCCCAATTATCGATTGGCTCGTATCAAGGGCTAAAAGCGATAGCATTTGTTTATTATACCGATGAATGTAAAACCCTTTTTGAACAACTTAATGTCACGCGTGCAAATGACAATTGGAATAGCCGATTATTTTCAGGCTTAGAATTAGAGTGGCAGCAAGCATTAAATTGGTTAGAACAGGAGCTTTTACCTGAAAAGCCGCAAGTAGAAAGTAACCTGGTAGAGAGTGCCTGAGAAAAAGGCAATCATAATTAGCGTTAATAAAAATGAAAAAAGCAAACCCTAGGGTTTGCTTTTTTATGTTCAGGCCTCTCCCGTACATCCTGTCCTACGAGGCATTAGTGCGTCCATGCACGTCGATGAGCAGTATGCCATGGTCACATGGATGTGAAAGAATGGCGATGTTCAGGCCTCTCCCGTATATCCTGTACTACGAGGCATTAGTGCGTCTCGGTAATTGCTCCTGCATTACTCTAATGACCAACATCCCTGTTGGAACATGCACGTCGAGGAACGGTATGCCATGAACACTGGGGTGTGAATCAATGGCTATGTTCAGACCTATCTCAAACACCCTGTCTTACAAGGTATTAGTGCATCTATTCACGTCGATGTGAATGAATAGCAATGTTCAATTATTGATTAATCTATTTAGCGTTATTTCACATACTCAAATATTTTAAATACGCGATTTACTCCACCAACATTTCGAGCGATATCTACAGATATATCTGCTTGGGTTTTTGTCACTAAGCCCATTAAAAATACTTCACCGTTTTCGGTGATCACTTTGATATTAGTCGCGTCTAATTCATCACTACTAAATAAGGCAGTTTTTACTTTTGAGGTTAACCAAATATCATTGGTTTTAGTAGTAAATGCTGTGGTGTTGCTAATACGTATTTGATTATGGAGTTGATTAACACCATTAATCTCATTGAGCAGTTTAATGGCTTGATCACGTAAATAGCTATTTGGCGCTTGGCCGACAACTAATACGCTACCATTAACACTAACTACTTGTAGGTTTGTGTTCTCACTTAATGCATCGCTTGCCGCAAGTTTGGTATGTGCGTCGAGCTCAATTTTTTGATCATCAATTTGATTGCCTAACGAACGGTTATCCGTAGCAACGCTGGCACCACCTACAACACCAATAACTGCAGCGGCGACACAACCTTGTAATATTGCTGCGGTAGCAATAATTGCAACAATAGATTTAATCGACATGTTAATCCTCTGCTTGTGGAAATAATGTTGTATCGATGATGTCACATAAACAATGAATGACTACTAAATGGACTTCTTGAATACGAGCCGTTCGGCCTGAAGGTACACGAATTTCAACATCATTTTCACCTAACAAGCCTGCAATATCACCACCATCGCCGCCAGTTAAGGCAATAATTGGCATATCACGTGAAACGGCTGTTTCAATGGCCTTAATGACATTTCGAGAATTTCCGCTGGTAGATATAGCAAGTAATACGTCACCATTGTTACCTAAGGCTCGTACCTGTTTTGAAAATATTTCGTCAAAATGGTAATCATTGCCAATAGAGGTAATGGTTGAACTGTCAGTTGTTAACGCAATGGCGGGTAACGGTGGACGTTCTGTTTCATAACGATTGAGTAATTCGGCTGAAAAATGCTGAGCATCGCCCGCAGAGCCGCCATTACCACAAGCTAAAATTTTGTTACCTGCGAGTAGGCTTTGCACCATTATCATACCCGCTTGTTCAATTGGCCCAGCTAAAAGCTCGCTTGCAGCGATTTTGGTTTGAATACTTTCGGTAAAATTGCTTTTTATCCGTTCTAACATGTTGGATGTAACTCCGTTGTTTTGTTCATCAAAAGGCATTTTTCAGCCAAGTAATTTCTGGGTTAGTGATGTCACCTTGCAAGGCGATAACATCGAATCGGCAGGAGGTATTATATTCATTTAATCCTGCTTGTTGCAGATAATATGCTGCACATTGTTTAATTTTTTGCTGTTTTTGAACTGAAACTGCTGAAATAGCGCCGCCAAAGTTATTATTTCGACGATACTTTACTTCAACAAATACCCAAGTATCAGTTTCAGTCATCACTAAGTCAATTTCACCAGCACGATTATGAAAGTTAGCGCTTTGTAATGATAGCCCTTGCTTCGCTAAGTAGTCTGCCGCTAATTGCTCAGTAACTTGACCTGCTGATTTTGAGTTATTAGTCGATGGCAATTTCTTGTACCTTATTACGGCTATACTTACCCCAAATTAAACTGCGTTTTAAAATATTGTCGTCACCTAATTGCAGTACGCCGGTTTGACCATAATGTCTGACATAAGTTTTATTTTTCATCGAAGAAATTTTATCAACTAGAGATAGGCTATCAAAGCCCATAGCAAAAATAGTTTGTAAGCTATCACTACGATTTGGCCAGAGTTTTTTGGCTTCTGCCACTAGCGCTGCATTTTGCTGTTTACTTGCTAGCTGCCAAGGCATTTCGGTAAAGGTTAAGCCTGATAAATCACGATTGTCGCTTCTATCACTTTTAGCGCTATGGCTACGTGAGCTTGCATAAACCGGAATAATATCAGCGAATGGACTAATATTAACGTCAATATAAGGCTTCAATAATTTAGTTTCCAGCGGTAAACCAACAATGTAAATCATATCGATATCTCGACGGTTACGTAGCTCACTTTTAATAGAATATTTAATTCGGCGATCTAGCTCTTTAGTACGCTGCTGACTTAAGTCTACACCAAGGCTTGCTTTTAGCTGACTTTGCATTTTTTCATCATTATTGAAAAATACGGTTTCAGGTTGTTGCCCCGTAATATGTTGCCATTGTTGGCTAAACGTTTTTGCGATACGGCGACTAGCTTTGTCTTGGTGGCTTAAAATTATTGGCTGCTTATAATGCTGGCGACTTAACGTGGTTGCAGCCTGTATTGCTTCATCTTCAGGACGCATAGATAAGGCAACTTGATATGGTTTTAATGCCATCGTTGCTGGAATATTAAGTAAAAGTGTTGGTAGTGTTAGCGCTTCTTGCGACAAATACTTTTTTACGTTGTCTTTGAGTAATGGGCCTATAACATAATCAATGTTTAAGTCTGCTAGCTGTAACGCTAGTGTCGACATATCTAAGGTTGTTGAATCAATAAAATGTAACGCTGCGCCGCTATTAGTGTCGTAAGCCGCTAATATTCCCTGCTGTGCGACTTTTCCTGCTCTTTCTTGCTTACCTGATAATGGAATTATAATAGCGATATTTTTATTCTCATTGATTAAAGCAGGCTCAATTTGCTGTAGCTGAGTGACCACATATTGTGCTGGATGAGTGTTATATTCACGTTGCCATTGGCTTAAATAACGCTGAAAGCGATCGTCATCATCCCCAAACTTATTGGCAAAAGTTAGTAATCTACTCCAGCCTTTTATTTTAGGTGGAGCCATTCTTATTAGCTGTTGATGTTGCCATTGGGATAATTGGCAAAGTTGTTGCCATATTGCGTCTATCTCATCGCTTGTCGCCTGAGAATTTTTTGCAAAGGCTCTTAATTTCGCATCTAGTGCCGCAATCGGTAAATTTCGCTTTGTTTGCACAAAAGCTAAGGTTTGATAATAGGCTAGGCCGTGATTAAGCTCTGCGGTAGTTATTATATTATTGGCACTTTCAAGTGACTGATAAGCTTTATTTACTTTTTCTAAAGCTAATAGGCTTTTTGCGCTAATTACTGATAATTGATACTTCTTTAATGGTAACTGCGTTAACGCCATGGTTTGATTAGCCAACCATAAAGCTTTATTAGGCTTGGCTTCAAGTAGATATAACTCACTAGCTTGAATGAATGAGTTTACTGCGGCATTACTATCTTGAGTAAGCGCTTGTGTCATCAACTGTTTAGCGGTAAGTGTGGTTTCAATTTTTTCAACCACAGTTACTTTTTCCGGTAACGACTCAGTTACTTTCGTTGACTTTGTTGTTGAGCAACTCACCAATAACATCACACTAATAATTGTGAGTAGGGTGCTTTTTTCAGGTGAAAACCATTTAGTCAGTGTCAAAGGTAAGAAATCCGTACTTTTTAAGAGTGCTTTATAATAAACTTCATCCTCTTCAGTCTCAACACAAGTATTTTAATATGTCGGAACAAATTATTCAGCCAAGCACTCTTTATATCGTCGCAACTCCTATTGGCAACTTAGCTGACATCAGCCAACGTGCACTTAACATATTAGAAAATGTTGATGTAATTGCTTGTGAAGATACACGACATACGCAACGTTTGTTATCGGCATACAGCATTAAAAACAGAACAATGTCGATGCATGACCATAATGAACGACAACGCCAAGAGCAAATAGCAACATTATTACAAGAAGGTAAAAGCGTTGCTTTAGTGTCAGATGCCGGAACACCATTAATCAGCGACCCTGGTTTTCATCTTGTTCGCCATTGTCGCCAACTTGGTTTGGCGGTTTCGCCAATTCCTGGTGCTTGTGCGGCGATTTCTGCTTTGTCAGTAGCAGGACTACCAACTGACAGATTTACCTTTGAAGGTTTTTTACCGTCAAAATCAGGTGCAAGACAAGCAACCTTAAATGACCTTGCTAGTGAAACGCGTACTATGGTGTTTTACGATGCACCGCGCCGCGCTATTGATACCGTTGAAGATATTGTAAAAGTGTTAGGTGGGGAGCGTTACGTTGCGATGGCACGTGAACTAACCAAAACCTTTGAAACTGTTCACTCAGATACCGCTGAAAATTTATTAGCATGGTTGCAGGAAGATCCTAACCAACTTAAAGGTGAAATGGTGCTAATTATTGAAGGTCATAAAGTCGACCCAAGTGAGATTCCTGCGCATGTTATCGCAACATTGAAACTATTATTGTCAGAAATGAAACCGAAAAAAGCTTGTGCAATAGCCGCCGAAATTTATGGTGTGAAGAAAAATGCTTTGTATGAATATGCACTTGCCATGAAAGAATCTTAGTAGGCGAGTGAATAGTAAGGTCATTACGCTTTCCAAGCACAATAATATCAAGTAGAATGCGCCCCGAGTTGACGAGACAATCGCTGCTTTATCGTTGTACCTTCGGGTAGACAGATGGAGGGGAGGAAAGTCCGGGCTCCAATGAGCAGGGTGCCAGGTAACGCCTGGGCGGCGTGAGCCGACGACAAGTGCAGCAGAGAGAAGACCGCCGATGGTTACTTTTTCGAAAGTTTCACAGGTAAGGCTGAAAGGGTGCGGTAAGAGCGCACCGGATTGCTGGCAACAGTAATTGCAGGGTAAACTCCACCCGGAGCAAGACCAAATAGGGTTTCATGACTACTTAAACGCAAGTTTGAATAGTATAAGCGTGGCTCGCGTGGAAACCGGGTAGGTTGCTTGAGCTATAGAGCGATTTATAGCCTAGACGAATGATTGTCACTTTTCTTCGGAAGAGATACAAAACCCGGCTTATGCGTCAACTCACTTAATTCTTAAAAGCCTCGGCAGTGATGTCGGGGCTTTTTAATACCCATCCATTTATTTACTTTTCCACGATTTTCTAAAAACTCTTGTTTAACAGCGTATTAACATATCTCGCAAAAATTGAATTGTGAAAATATAAAGGAAGATTGCTCATTAGCATTTATACTTGTGCTTATAACCGTTAATATTTATTAATCGTAATAATCAAATATTGCTGAATGAGGGATTAGGCAGCAGGTGAGTGCCTAATGAAAACAAAGAATAAAATACTTATTGTTGAAGATGATATTGATATAGCTGAAAGCTTAGTGCTTTTTTTCCAACATCAAAATTATTTAGTAAAACATATTGATGATGGCGCATTAGCTGTTCAAAGTGTGAAGGATTTTCATCCTGACATCATTATTATGGATCTGATGTTACCGAATCAAGATGGTATTACTTGCTGTCAAAAAATTCGTCAATTTAGTAATGTTCCTATCATAATGCTTACCGCAAAAGTTGAACAGGCTGATAAACATGAAGGCTTAGTCTCTGGTGCTGACGACTATGTTTGTAAGCCTTTTGATATTATGGAGTTAGTCTTACGAACTAAAGCAATTTTATCGCGTACTAAAGGCCATGTGAGTTTTACAAAAATCACTGTTGACCAATATAAAACCAAAATTGTTTATCAAGGAAAAAAAGTTTTACTTTCTACAATTGAATTTAATCTATTTAATCTGCTTTTTAGTCACCCTGAACAAATTTACTCTCGAGAAAAAATACTACATTTAGCATATCCACAATATCGACATATTACTGATAGAACTGTTGATAGCCATGTGAAAAAAATTAGGAATAAGTTTAAAGAAGAGGGGATTACTGATAACCCCATTGAATCTATTTATGGTGCAGGTTACCGTTTTGCACTTAAGTAAACTTGTGCCAATAACTAATAAAGTTAGATGCTTGTCATTGCTTATTTTTGTTATTTTTCTAATAACTTTCTACCCTAGTAGCACTCAAGCCGCAGCCGTTATTGAACAATCAATTGAGGAAAAACTATCGGCTATTGTTTCTTCTTCTAAATCAGCGGAAAGGAAAGTAATAGGCTTGATGGGGTCAAGCCAAGGAGATGACCTTGTATTGGTTGAGCTTAAACTCATTAAAATTTATAGAAAAAGCAGTCAGCACAAAAAGGCCGCGGAATTACTTAACCAATTGTTAAATGATTTACAGCAATTTGATGATGAATTAAAAATTAATATACTCATCAGCCACGCTCAACTTCAGCGTAGCAACAATAAGTACGCTGACGCTGCCAATACTATGCTAACCCGCGTTTTACCGACAGCGTTACCCAACTCGCCTCAGCTCGCTAAAATCTATCAGTTAACGGGTGTTTTTTTTCGCTTACAAATGAAGTTAGATCAGGCAAAAAAATACTACCATTTGGCTTTAAAACATTTTCGAGATGTTAATGATAAGGAAGGTGAAGCAAAAATATATAGCAACTTAGGTGTGCTTTATGAATCACTTGGCGATTTAGTTTTAGCGGCTGATTATCAAAAAAAAGCGATGCGCTATTTTGAAAAAGTAAATGATGTAGAAGAACTTGCCACTAACTACTTTAATTTAGGTGAGCTTTACTTTCGCTCAAAAGACTATCACAAGTCATTGGCATTTTATGTGCAAGCGCTAGCGCTGGATACACAGTTAAACAATATGCAAGATGTTGGCTACGACCATCATCGAATTGGTACTATATTTTTACGGCAGCGTAATTTTATCGAGGCGTTAGCTTCTACGCAAAAGGCAATTGAAATATTTATAAACTTGTCGGCGCAACAAGTGCTCTCACGTGCCTATGTTCAGCAAGCAAAAATTTATGCTGATATGAACAATAGCAAAGCTCGACTTAAGAGCTTGAACTTAGCTAAGAACTCAGCTCAACAGGCAGCATCAGATCATCAATTAAGAGTTGTTTGGCATAGCTTTGGTCGGTATTACTTAGAGAAAGGGGGGTATCAAACAGCAAAAAGCTATGCTGAAAAGGCTCACTCTCTCTCCGATAAACTTGGCTTATCAACATATCAATTAGATGATTATGAATTATTATCACAAGTTCATGAAAAACTTGAGAACTATCAACTTTCTTATCAGTTTTTACAAATGGCGTTTAATATCCAACTGCAGCTAAATTCTGAGCAACAAATTAAAGAAATGGAGCGGCATAAGCGAGATATTAATCTGCTGTAAGAGCAAGTTAAGGTTACTAAGTTAGAGAAAGAGCAGTTACGCATTGAGGAAGAAGTGATTGCCCATAAAGCGATAAATCAACGTAATATTTCTATTTTTTTTATCATGATTGTGCTGTTTGTCGTTATTGTTTTTATGCTATATCAACGTCGAAAAATAGCGCTGTTAAAAGCTAAACTCTATCAAGATGCGTTAGCCGAAAAAAATCAATTACTTGCTGATGTTTCTCATGAATTACGTACACCACTAACGGCACTAAAGCTTCAAATTGATGCCTTACGATATAAGGTGGTGGAAAATGTTGATCTAAGTTATCAAAAATTAAGTGCCAAAGTAATGGATATCAATCGCCTAATTGCTGATATATATGAACTAGCAACGTCAGATGCTAATGGCTTATCTTTTACTGCTGAACAATGCGACGTCATTCCAATCCTCAGAGAGTGGAATAATGAATTTTCACAGTACGTTGAGCAGCAAGGCTTTTCCTGGCGCCTATGCACTCACGTCGAATCAGCCCATGTAAAAATTGATATTGATAGAATTAAACAAGTTGTGTCTAACTTAATTTCCAATAGCGTTAATTACACGGATAAACCCGGTGAAATTCAATTATCAGCCACTATCAGGCAAGACTCGTTAGTTTTAATCGTCAAAGACAGTGCGCCAACCGTTAATGATGAAGATTTAGAAAAGATATTTGAACGTTTATATCGAGTTGAAAAATCTAGAAACAGGCAAACAGGTGGGTCTGGTTTAGGGCTTGCTATTAGTCAAAATATTATCCTTGCCCATCAAGGTGAAATATTCGCAAAAAAAAGTAATACCGGAGGGCTAGCCGTTATTGTTAAGTTACCTATTATTTAAAAATAATTAGTTCCTATTTTACTTTCATAATGTTTCCTTATTTGTTTGTTACCTTGGGTAAATGTTACAAATTTAGGTTCTTAAATTGCTTATGTTACTTTTTATTTTGTCGATACTTTTACTAGTATTTTTGTTGGCTATATATATCCCCAAACATTATCTCGGGGCGCGTCGTTTACGAAAAAAAGTCGCCAACTACGCAAACATAGGCACTACTGACATACCGAACGGAAATAAAAACTCCCATAGTTTTTTTCAGTTAAGGTTACTAAACGGAAGAGTAACGAAAGTTTCTGAACTTAATGCTGAATTAGAGCTATATAAAGCATTTGATAACTCTCCTTTTCCTGCAATAGTTATTGATAAAGTTTTAGATATAATTTTACAGGATATCCCCGCCTGTAGTATCGAGAAATTAAGTGCATTAGAGTATTTAAAAGGCGCAATAAAACCTCATCATTTTGATAGTCTAAAAACTTTATTTTTAACGCATGGGCGAGATAACTATTTGCTATCAATTGAAATATATCGACTGATTAAAAGTAGTGAAAATAACGCTGAAAAATCATACCTTCTTGATTTTATGAGCAAACAAATTCAACTCCCTCCAGAGCTATTGATTAAAAAATATATCCCATCCCCTAAGTTGAGTTGAACAGGCGTATAAACCAAAGCACAAAAAACACTACCAAGGTAAGTAAAAACTTAACCTGCTAACACACTAATATAATTAAAATAGAATGGTCGTATGTCAATTAATACTCAGCTTATGAATTTTGCGCTTAAGCTCATTAATATCTTTTTTCCTAAACTCGCATATTCAATGTTAAAAAAGCGTTTACTGATGCCGGAAAGTGAGTCAAATGAATGGGCTGATGATATTAAAAAGATCGTTATTGAAACTAAGTTTGGTAACGTTAACACCTATCAATATGGCCAGGGAAAATGTGTTTGGCTGTTGCATGGTTGGTCAAACGCATATCAGTTTTGGCCATTAATGAAGAAACTTGCTAACCAAGGGTATAGTTGTATTGCTATTGAAATTCCTCCTCACAACAGGCTAAATAATAGCAATATATCGCTGCCAAAATGGGTTAATGCGTTTGATCGCGCAGTAAAAAATATCCATGAGCCCACTCATGTTATTACACAAGGTCTAGGTGCAAGCGTTATCGCGAATAGTAGCTGGTTCACTGGTTATCAATATGACTTAACGCTAATTTCTCCGGTCCTAAACTATCTAACAAGTCTTAAGCGTTACGTTAAAAAAAATACCATTCCGTCGAGCCTACTTTCCCGTTTAGTTAATGAAATATACTCAACTGATAAAATTCATTTAAAGGACCTTGATGCAACGGCTACCATTAATGAGTTTTCAGGACGGTTGTCAATTTTTTATAGCAAACTAGATGGCTTTACTTCACTTAATGCTATTAGCGTTATAGCGAAAAATGATGATCGTAAAGTTGTTCATTTCAAAGGAGCAACAACCCAAAAAATTATTAACAGTAAATCAATTGTTTACGCTATCCATGGGGAAGAAAGACCTCTCGATTTTGCTGTTTAAAATACCTAGCTATATTTTATCTCAAGTAGATACCTTCAACGTTAACCAACTCCATGACCTCAAGCTGGAGAATATTTTTCTTTGTAAAAGCATGCGTATTTTTCGGTTTTTCTTTAGTAAATACATGATAAAAGGGTACTTTCACTGCAATAGAATATTAAATATTACTTGGTGTTTTAAGCTTTGTTGTTGAATTTGATCGGACCTTACTAGGGAGTATGGTTGAGTTTTACATAGCACCAAAAACCTAAACTTATCGACTTTATCGCATTACCTGAAAGTAGATTAATAGAGATAATCATTAATCAATCATAGTGTTACTAATTACTTCTCTCTTCACTACCCCAATTTAATTTTTTCCTACTTAGCACTCTTTGCAATGCTATATGATTTTTATGCGAATGTACTCGCTAACCTTGATGCCCTTGATTCACGCCTAGCTGTTATGTGTAAATGTCACATTTTGTTAAATTTCATTGTCTTTGGTTAAATTCTGTCAAATGATGTAACTATGTTTCGGCTGTTTTTTAAGCTCTTCGAAACAGTTTTTTACGATATGTTTCACATCCTATAAAAACTAAACTTTGCTATTTATAATTTGTAAAATTTTATCGTACTATCATTAAAGAAAAGGGGAAAGTCTGTTAACAACTTGTTTGATTAAACTTTAACTTTAAAAAAATTACTTATATTTGCATGAGAGAACATATAAACGTTGGTGTAAATAACCAATGGGTTTTAGACGTATGTAGCGTCAATTATAAAGCTTAATAAATTTGTATATTTGCAAAGGGGTAATATTGATGGGGAAAGTTTTGGATGATACTCGTAGTATTAAATCAAAAGAAAATATATATAACGCGTTACTAATGTCATCGTTGGAACAAGGAGCAGAAAGAATAACAATCACATACATTTTGAAGAAGGCTGAAATAAGTCGCTCAACTTTTTACCGACATTTTTCTTCACTAGATGATGTAATTCAATTTAAATTGCAAGAAACAGTAGATCAACTTTTTGAGTTTTTTAAAATTAAAGGCAAGCCTCATAAAAGTGACAAGTACTTACTTTTATATCCAACTTTAGTTTTTTTTAGAAACCGAATTGACTTGCTTCGATTACTAATAAACCTGAAAGAAACTGACACCCTAAAGCAGGTTTTATATAGCAATCTTAAGCAAGTTAATAAAAAACTTTTAAAAGCAGAAAAGCAAGTTGATGTAGAAGACTTTTACTTGGAAAACTGTTCAAGTTCAATTGTCACGCTACTTGTTTTATGGACTAAAACTGGAATGAGCCAATCACCTGAAGAACTGAGTTTAGCGATAAATAACGCAAAAGATATCACTCATAAAGTGTTTGAACGCTTTGAGTTATAGATATTATTAGCCTAAGTACAGCAAGTGGTTTTAATTTTCCTTTCGTAACATGACGTTTATTTTCGGCGAAAAGGCTAAACATTTCATAAATTGTTCATGGAAAATGAGGCCGATCTAGCTGCCCCTTTATATTGATACAAGGGGACATTATAGCCTTGCAGGTATGAAGTAAATAACTGCTTTGGTGAAGATTAGAATGCAGAGGTTTTGCGTTTTTATTGCATAATCAAAAGCTTAGCTTTAATAGTTGCAAGCATATTTACGAAGTAGGCATATTCTGTGATTTTGTAAAATTTCCTAAAGCAATTGATAATTATAAGAAAAATATAATGATTGATAATTCAAAGTGTATTATTAGTTACCCATTACCTAATCTGGATATAACAAAATGGGATGCGATAGTTAATCTATTAACTGAAATTTATGCTGTTTCTTGTGGCGTAATAATCCAATATCGACACAACGAATTTAATGTCGTTTCTGCTAGCTCTAATAAAGAAAATTTTCTATCTGTTAACAGTTCATGGTCTTGGGATATGAACTGTTTTTGCCGTAAAACTATTGAAATGAACGGTGAGTTTTATGTCAAAAATGCAGAAAATGATTTTCAGTGGAGCGGTAAAAATGGGGATGTCGGCTCATACCTTGGTGTTCCGTTATATTGGCCTAATGGGAATTTGTTCGGTGTTTTGTGCGTAATTCACGAGAAACCAACAGATTTTTCTGAGACGCTAAAAAAAGTGTTAAGTCCATTTAGGCTAACTTTAGAATGCAATTTAAAATATGTATTGAAGGTTGATAAGTTACTTATTCAAGATGAAAAAAATGAGCAAAAATTTTTAGCCCAAAAAAAAGACATTATAAACGCTAAGAAAGCGCTTGAATTGCAAGAAAGCATAAATACCGCTGCTTTTTCGTCATCTATGCTCGCCGTCATTCGAATAAGTCATCACGGTACAATACTGTCAGTTAATAAAGCTACCAATATATTGTTTAATTACAATGCCAATGAACTTATAGGGAAAAGTATTAGATTATTAATTGCTGGAGAAAATGATAGTAATTTAAGTATCTATTTATCGTCAAATACTCCAATTACTACTCACAAGGGCTGGCAAATAGTAGCTCAACAAAAAGAAAGTTCTGTATTCGATGCAATGCTATCTATCTCTGAAATTAATGTTATATCTGAAAAACAGTACGTTGTGTCAATAACTGATATTACTGAAAGAGTTAAAAAAGAAGCTCTTTTAGAGGAGTTAGCGCTCTACGATCAGCTTACTAAGTGTGCCAACCGAAACCTACTGAATAATAGAATAGACTTACAAATTAACCATGCGGTTCGCAGTGGTTCTAGCTTTAGTGTTATATATATTGATCTTGATAAATTTAAATTAGTTAATGATTGTTTTGGGCACCAATGCGGAGATCAAGTGTTGATTTCTATTGGTAAAAGACTACGCGAAAGTGTTCGAAAAACAGATACTGTCGCTAGAGTAGGAGGGGATGAGTTTATAATTTTACTATCAGAAAAAATAGATAATACTGATTTTACTAAAAATTTACTAGATGCGATTGAAGCTCCTATCAAAACGTCTACAAAAACGCTTAATATTCAAGCTAGCTTAGGCTTGGCTCACTTTCCTGATGATTGCAAAACGGTAAGTGAACTTATTAATTTAGCTGACTCTAGAATGTACTCTCATAAGCATAAACTTCCAAGCAGTACGATGGTTTAATTAAAAGCACTGTGCTCAGATAAATGACCGGCAAGTAAGTCAATAAAATTTCTAACTTTGGCTGATGATAGTCGGTCTTCTCGATGAACAATATTCAGTGGTAACGGGGCAAGTTCAAAAGGCTCTAAAATAAATTTGAGTTTGCCACTAGCAAGCTCGTCAACCACTTGGTAGGAAATTATCCGCGTAATGCCAAAGCCAGCAACGGCAGCGTTAATAGCGGCTTGATTTGTCGTTACACTCAGTCTTGATTTAATACGCTGAGTGACGGTTTTGCCATTTTCTACGAACTTCCAATCAGGCGTAAGGCTGCCTGCTTGTACCGCTATTAAGGCATGATCTTCTAGCTCGCTATAATGTTGAGGAATATTATTCTTGGCAAGATACTCTGGTGAGGCAACGAGTGCTAATCGTACTGAACCAACCTTTTTAGCGCGCATTGAAGAGTCGGTTAATTCGCCTATACGAACGCCAAGGTCGTATCCCTCTTCAAGTAAATTAACAATGCGGTCGAGAAATATAGTCTTAACATCGGTATTAGGATAACGATTTAGGTATTCAATAACCGCGGGTAAAACAAACTTCTGCCCAAACAGTACCGGAGCCGTGACACTTAAACTACCTTGTGGCTTGGCATTTACACCTTGTGCCGCTTCATTGGCTAATGTGATGTCATTTAGTATGCGCTTTACATCTTCTAAATAACGTAAACCCGCATCAGTAACGCGTACATAACGAGTAGTACGATTAAAAAGCTTCACCGCTAATCTATCTTCAAGCATAGCGATAGCGCGTGTTACCGTTGGTGGCGACATATTTAACTGACGACTAGCAGCAGCAAAGCCTTGCTCTTCTGCAACAGCAACAAAAATACGCATAAGTTGTATTTGCTCTAACATTGATTATTCCAGAAGTTGAAATAATTAATTGTATATTTTCTGTATTCTTAAATAAAGTGAATTATTGCACACTAGTTTCATCCTGAAGTAGGGGATCAAAACCACCAATTTATTAAAGAGGAATGAATCATGAGTCGAATTAATTTAGTGTCAACAGAGCAAGCGAATGAGCAACAACAAGAACTATACTCTGCCATTGAACAACAACTAGGTGTAGTACCTAATTTTCTTAAAGTATTTGCTAATTCACCAACCGCGTTACAGGCATTTCTTGGATTGCATACTATTGCGAGTGAAGGTGCATTAGATGGCAAAACTAAAGAGCGTATTGCCTTAGGTTTAGCCGAACAAAATGCCTGTCAATATTGTGTATCAGCACACACCGCCATTGGCAAAAAGGCAGGATTAACAGGCGATGAAATGCTGGCGAACCGAGCAGGTGATAGCCAAGATGCTAAAGCCAGTGTGGCAGTAAAGTTTGCACGTTCATTAGCTGAAAATAGTGGTGAAGTATCAACTGCAGAATTACTAGAAATTCGTAATGTTGGCTTTAATGATGCTGAAATCGTTGAAATTATCACCCATGTTGGTATGAATGTTTTAACCAATATTTTAGCCAAGGCAAGTCGTGTTGAAATCGACTTTCCAAAAGTTGAATTAAAACAGGCTTCTTAGTCTGAGTCGCTTGTTTAGCTATTGAGGAGCCAGCTCTTCAATAGCCTATTTAATAAGGAAACTATTATGGCTCATCAATACGCAAAAATTGCTTTTACTGAAACCGTTAGACAAGTACAACGTGAGCAGAACAGTCGCCAAGGCTATGCCAGTATGGACACGGGTGAAGACCACAACTACTTGTTGTCGGCAATGGAAGCGGAATTTATTGCTCAACGCGACAGCTTTTACATGGCAAGTGTCAGTGAAACTGACTGGCCGTATGTGCAACATCGAGGTGGGCCAAATGGTTTTTTAAAAGTTATTGACGCGCAAACTATTGGCTTTGCTGATTATAAAGGTAATCGACAATATGTTAGCACCGGAAATTTTAGAACCAATGACAGAGTTTCGATTATTTTAATGGATTACCCTAATCGACGACGATTAAAAATTTTAGGGCATATCTCACAGGTTGATGAACAAGATTGGGCAACTTTAGCTGCACTGGAAGATAACCACTACCGAGCAAGAGTAGAGCGCGGTTTTGTCATTAAAATATCAGCATTTGATTGGAACTGTCCTCAGCACATCACTCCACGTTACAACGAAGTGGAATTAACCGCATTGCTTGATCCACTTCAAGCACAGGTTGAGACATTAAAATCGCAATTGAAATTACAAACGAGTGCAAATAAAAAAGTCGATAAACTTGAACAATTAGGTGACGGTGAACTTTCATTAGTTATCGCAGGAATACGGCAATTAACCCCTGAAATCAGAGCATATGAATTACGTAGTGCTGATAATAGCCCTTTACCTGAAATTACTGCTGGCGCTCATATTCAAGTACCAGTGCAATTATTAAATGAACAACTGGTTTGGCGAAATTATTCTATAAGCAGTAATCCAAAACGTACCGATTGTTATGAAATAGCGGTAAAAAAAGAACAACAAGGTCAAGGTGGTTCACAAAGTCTTCATCAACAATTTGATATCGGCTTAAGGTTAAATTGTCGGATGCCAGAAAACTATTTTCCTTTAGCAAAGAATCGAAAACATAGTGTCTTAATCGCCGCAGGTATCGGTATAACGGCAATTAAATCGTTGGCATTAGCGCTGCTTCAGCAGCATGTCTCATTCGAACTGCACTATGTAGGGCGCAGCCGTGATCATATGGCATATGCTGATAGGCTAGCTCGACAATTAGCTGATAAATTATTTCTATACCCTTCAAATGAAGGTAAAAAGCTGAAGCTCAAATCATTGATGAGCGAGCAAGAAGCGGAGACACATTTTTATTTTTGTGGTCCAGAAGCAATGCTAAGGGAATACCAACAACATGCAAAAGCACTTGGCATAGATAAAGATCGCCTTCACTTTGAGCAGTTCTCGAGGGAGATTACTCAATTGGCGAACGCTTGTCAGTTAACCTTAGCTAAATCGAAAATTAGCATTGAAGTAGCAGCAGAACAAACCTTGCTTGACGCGGTATTGGCTGCAGGTGTTGATGCACCTTATAGTTGTATGACAGGTGAGTGCAAAAGTTGTGTAGTAAATGTTGCTGAAAATAGTGAAATTGAACACTTAGATGAATGTTTAACACCAACAGAACGAGCAAATGGTAAAATGTGTTTGTGCGTATCACGACCGAAATCAAACGCACTAATAATAGATTTATAAAACGATATAGCTATTGATATTAAATGTAGGGCTCAGGCTTGAACTCTACATTTAATATCAGAGTTTAATGCTAACTAATGCCACACTGCGGACATTAGCTGTCAAGCGTCAAACAGCGTCTTGGATTAGATTGTGTATCGATAACGCCTCGTTAAGAGGCGAATAATATGTTGGCTAAAATATGCGACGTAGGAGCAAAAGCCAACTGTTATTTGTCCTGCTTTAACGACTTGTATATGGATTTACTTAATTATCAAAAGTTCTTTAAACTGAGTTTCAATTTTATTAGCAAACTTATTCGCAACATTAGCTTGAGTTATTAATTCTTTGCGTTGCTCTAAAGTTAATCTGGTACGATTAAGATCTGCTATTTTAAAACAGATGTTAAAGTACCTCTCTACTTCAGCCGAGAACTTTTCATCAAAATATAGTTTTGAGTTTTTTGATGGTTGATAAAATTTACCAACATGTTTCATTTCAGCCGAATCAGCTTTTTGCGTCATATGTGAATTTAAAGCAATAAAAGCATCATATATTTCCTTTTGACTTGAGTGTAATGCAATATCGTTTGATATTTTTTGAAATACTTAAAGCTTTACGTGCATAATATGCTGATAAAGCAGCAACTAAAACAGCTACAATAGTAAAACCTTCAGAAGAATCCATTGAACCTCCTTATCCATATAACGCCGCCATAAGCGGTGAGTAATAGTTTGCCAAAATGTGTAGCGAAGCGAAACCGGGCAAACTGTTACGAATCCGACTTGATGGCCTTGTTAGGTGAATTTTAAAAACGTTTATCTACTGCTATTACTTGGAAAGCATCTTCGTAATAGGTTTTAAATAAGTAATCGCTTTTAAATATCTGAATTTGAACATCATGCTCTTTAAGTATTGCAATTAAATCGTACATTAAAGCTATAAAAATTTGAGCTGACACTTTAAACCATGATACTGCGTCACTAGGCCAATTATTATCCTCCCAAGGAGGACAAGGCAATTCATCATTAAATTTTTCAAAAATACTGCCAACCAACTCTTCTTCATAAGGAGCTAGTAAACCATTATTTTTTAAATGCGCAGCTTCGGTTAAAGGACCGTGCATATCTCTTGGGTTTTCATCATCTGCACCAATAGCAAATCGTATATACATATTCACCTAACGCCCCACTAAGAGGCAAATGATAGTTGGTTATAATAGAGAGCGAAGCGAACAAAACCAACTGTTATTTGTCCTGCTTGAGTGGCTTGTTATGCTTCGGTTGAATACCGATAAAAGCAACGAGGTCCATTAATAGAAAAACTCATTACTTTATGTTCTGTAAAATCATATGAAACTTTAAACTGACTAGTCCCACCATCATTTATCCACGGTTCATCTTTAATTTTAAAATCGAAAGACTCATAAATACTTTTATGAGTAAATGTGGTGTCAAAAGTCCAATGTCGCTCTCTTAATTTTACCTGGTAATATCTTTTAAATTCAGAGTAAATATCTATTATATTTTTATGGCATGCAGCTCGTTCTATAATTTCATTATCAATAAAGCTAAATGCATTTTCTTCGAATTCTAAAATCATAGATTTCAATAATTCATCATTTATTTTTTCTTCTACACCTACATCTTCATATTTAACAAAGCCGTGGTAGTCATCACCAATGATCTCATTGGGATGCTTGGTAACAACAAGGCTAAAGTAGATTGTCATCACTAAAAGCGCAATGATTATTCCCGAAAATATATAAATATGCTTAATCATAATTTAGAAGCATAACAGCTTATTATGGAGACTTCTCAGTAATGTCCATCCCATAACTTTAATTTAATTCATATTAATATCCCATATTTTCAGTACCTTATAAACTAAAAATACTTTATTTTTGTTAGGTCTTGGATATTACTGAGACTTCTCAGTAATATCCAAGATAGAATTAAAGGCTATTTCAAATAATATCAATTAGTTAGGGCTTATAAATGTTGGTTTTGATTTATTACTGAGACTTCTCAGTAATATGACACAGTCAATTCATTAGAAAATATATCGCAAATATTTTGAAGCTAACTTCCGCTTAGCGCACAAAGTGGTCATTAACAATTCAAAACTGACTGCAATGATGACTCTCGCGACAGTGACTTCTGATTAAAACCTGTAAATTTTAAAATGCCTGTTCGAGTTTCAACTATTACATATTAATAGCGCTGCGAAGGATGGTTTGCTGCGCTAATTAATTTCGAGTAATGATCCAACACCATGAGTAATGGTTAAAACTGACCTATTCAAAATACTCTTTTTTAACATTAAGCAATTCAATAACTTCTGGATCAGGAATATTTTCCTCAGGAAAAGCAGCACGAACTTTTTCGGTTAAGCCTTTGGCAAACACTTGATAGAGCACGCGTGTTTTTACCGTCAGTGGATATTGAATATTACTTGGCAATTCATAGCTTTCTTGTCGGGTTTGACCTGACTTAATACGAGTGTCTTGGCTAAGTTTTACATAGCGCCAAAATCGTAGACCTACTGGTTTATCGTCTTTATCAACACCAATTTTAATAAAGCGTCGTGCATCTTTTGGAATGTAGCCATTGTTCATTACGCCGGAGCTGAAAATCTCTTTACCACTAGCATCAGTCGCGATAACTTCTAGCCAAACTTGGCGCCTAGCGCCGCCGGGCATATCGTGTCCTGAGTTGACGTTGCTGACATTCGCGGTGAAGGTATTACCTTGTTTTTCAACCGATAGCGTTAATGCTGTTTTTAGAATGTCGATACTCAACTTTTTATGTTCAGGGTTACGCATACCAGTGAAGTAATAATTACCGCCAGCAAAATGGTGTGAGCGCATATTACTTTTTATCGGTCCGTCATCAGTTGATTGACCTGCAACTTTGTTGTCAAAATTAGTTACATCTTGGGTCATATGACAATCAATACAGGTTTTGTGTTGGCTAGGGTCGTCAGGTGAATTAAATGGTGATGCTAACCACTCGCCGAAGTTGTCATTTATTTTCGCACCAGGACCCGTAGTGAATTCGTTATGGCAAGTCGCACAGTAAAGCGAGCTTTGGTAAAGCTCGGGCTTTGAATACGAGGCTTTATGGGCTTTCGGCGCAGCGTTAATTTGTTTTTTAGCTAACCACTGTAAAAACTGATTATTGCTGTCTTCAAAAATATAGCTAGTACGGTCTTTAATGTTGACGGTTAAATCGGTATTACCACCTGCGTCTTCCGCTTCAGTAATACGATGACAGAATACGCAACCTGTACCACGTTCATTAACTGGTGTGCCATGCTGATAAGCAGCATTTAAGGATGCGGCGTTCTTTTCCCACATATTGCCATACTCACTTAGGGCTGAATTATCATTGTTGATGACCATTTGTGGTGTATGACAACCTCTACACAGTACTCGAAATTCTTCCCCTTCAAGCTCTGCTGCTACATTTTCTTGATAACGATAGTAAGGATGATCCATGTTCATGCCATGATTTGAATCAGCCCATTGGTCGTAAATGGTGCTATGACAGTCTTTACATTGTGCTGAGCTTAACCACTCTTTTGGATGGGCGTATTTTTTATCGTCATCAAGTTTTAACCAAGTAGAAAGGTAAGGTAGGTTTTCTTGTGTGCGTACATAGCTATTTAACGCGCCCATCATTTTAGCGACAGCAACAGGTGGGTTTAGCATATCAATGGCGGTTAAGGTTTCTGAGCTGGCAGGATCTGCGCCCATGCCGCCTTGGGTTTTTTGAATAATATCAATATAGGCGGCGACCGGATCGCCAGCGATCATTTTATAGGTATCAACATGACCTGTGATGGCATTGGAGAATTTATCTTTTGTCGCGTCTTTCATTAATTGCTTGTTAGTGAAATTAAAGCCGTCGAAATGGCAAGAGTTACAACTCATCCAAAAATCACCCGCCATTGGATGGTCTTTGTTTTTTTCACTGTTGGCTTGATTGAATAAGGTTTTACCTAAACGAACTTGTGCAGGTAATGGGTCGTGGTTAACTAAATCAGCAAAGTTACCTTGCGTTAATTTAAGTTTTGCAAAAGGGCCTGCAGCGCCGGTATCAAATTGAGCAAGGGTTAATGACATAGCATTTTGCACAAACAACTCTTGGCCATCTATCAACAAGCCTTTCGGGTTATCGCCCGGCACGTTGCGGTAAATTTGCGTTACTTTCGCACCCCCTTGAAACTTTTTACGGCGGTGGCGTTTTTTGCCTTTTCTTTTTTTAGCTTTTTTATTGGCACTTGCTTCTCGTGATAAATCAAAGACCATTAAGTCTTCTGAGCCAGCCAATGAAATAAGTACTTTTTTGCCATCTTCACTAAAAAGTACGTCATGCGGGTTCGAAACAATGCGAACCTTGTTACCACTTTCAATAATATTAATTTGCTTAAATAGTTGCTTACGTTGTTCGGTAATTTCGTGTTCGCTATCTAGCGTTAAATCGATAATTGAAACTGTTGGGAAAACACTTGATTGAAACTGAAAGTCATGACCAAACGACCATAACACATGCGGTAGCCAAGCTTTTGTGCCGTCTGGGCTAATGGCGATATTGTCGAGTAATCTTGGCTTACCTTGCGGCACTGATTTAGTTTTATTACTTGGAGTGTCGATTAACTGAATAACACTTTTTAGTGCTGGCTGTTTGGCGTTCACATCATAAATTGATACTTGCCCTGATAAGCTGTGACTAACCAATAAGCGGCCGTCACCTGTCAACGCTAAACCACGAGGCGTTTGCTCGGTATTGGTGGTATGGGTTATTTCACCGGTTAATGAAACGGTTAGTAGCTTATTTTCTTTGAAACTAGTGAGGTAAAACTGTTGATTTTTATTATCGAAAATTACGCCAAAAGGGCGAGCAGGCATGTTGATAGTTTTTTTAACCGATAATGTTTTAGCGTCGAGCAAGATCGCTTTGTTGTTTTGGAAGTCGCTTGCTAGCAGTAATTGTTGTTTTTCAGCATAAGCGATTCGGCGTATGTCTCGGCCTATCGTTTGTTCGCTAATAATTTTGCCATTATCGCGATTAATAATGCTGACGCTACCGGCATCAAAGTTGGCACTAAATATTTTGCTTTTATCGCTATTAAAAAGCACTGAGGCACTTTTTTCTGACGCCGATGCGCTGACACTTAATAGTTGAAGAAGTGAAATTGCTACTAGCAGTAGTGGCCACTTTAGGCGTTTAAGCATTGCTGTTCCGAACTTATAAAATTGAAAAATTATTCTCGATAACGAGACTTTAGTAATAGCTATTGGGTTACTTGCGGAAATTTAAAATGCTCCAACGTAAAGCATGCCTAAAAACAACCGGCGCTAATAACCATGAAGAGTAAAAATGTAGGTCTTGTATTAGTTGGCTGATGCTATTACCCGTATTACCGTAAAAAAATAGATAAAAGCCACTTAAGGTGCAAACGACTAATAACCATTCGATTAACGTACCTGTTTGACGAAGAAACGCTTTTTTGCTTTTGGTGATTAGCTTACGATGCGAGCTCCAAAAAGCGCCAACAATAATGCTGAATAAGGTTACACCGATGATCATGTGAAGAGGTAATAGCCAGCGTGATAACTGCCAACTCAGCTGAATTTTATCCCACAGCAACACACCACTGACAAACATAAAATACAATAAAAACTCGGCCGATTTATGACGATAGGCGAGTTGTTTCCACCATGTTGAAATTACCAATATTGGGGAGTTAATTACTGTTGAATTATCTACGTTAATCATATTGTTAATCTTCTATGCTTTACACCATTTGAAACGGCAAAAGCAGCAATGACATTATTGCTGCTTTATTTTCTTTTTTAGTGATTAAGCTAAGTAACTTCACTCATTGCTTCACTGAGCTTAACCTTACTAAGTTATAGCAACTATTTAATGCTGACTTTATTCGCCATCACTGGTGCTGTGCCATACTTTCCGCCTGCCGCAATAATTTGTTTTACACCATCTTGGTCGGTATCAGCATTGTTGCTATTTTTAATCACCAACTCACCAGTATCACCAATTGGCTCTGCTAACTGCATCGCACCATTAATTACCGTACTGAACCAGCTAACATAACGTGCTGTTAATGTGGCTAATTCAAAGACTGGGTTATGCTCACCTTCTTCATTTTGTAAATGCAAAATGGTTTCACGTAAACCTCCAGAAATAGCAGCCTCTGTGTATGGCGTATGTACTGTCGCTTCACCCGGTATTGTTGCCCATGTATTTAGGTTTTTATCAAACATGTGCTTTTCAACAGCAAGGTAAACACTGCGCGCAGCAGCTTTGTAACTATCATCTTTAGTGGCTAAAAATGCTGCCACCAAACCACGAATAGCAGCAAATTGATTCTCTAATGATGTTGAATTACCTGCTTTAACATCTTTGCTAATATTAGCATCATCAACAACTAAACCTTTATCATTGATCAAGTGTTTAACAATAAAGTCAGCCTGTGCTTTTATCATGCTAAGAGCTTGTTTACCTGCGGTTGTTTTTAGGTTTACGGCGCTAGTTTCTGCAGCAGCATAACCAACTGGCAGGGCATCTTTAGCACGTTGATAAATTGATAACGCAACGATGGTGTAAGCGGCGTCATAACTATTAACATAGCTACCTTGCTTTGTTTGATAATCGTTAACAAAACTGCCGTGAGTTTTATTAAAGTGCAAAGCACTTAAGTTTTTAAACACTAAGTTAGAAATATTGTTGGCTAATGAAAAGGCATCATCACTAACAATGTCATTATTCGGATTATTGTCGGTGTTTACTTTCGGCGCGGCTGCAAATGGTGCGCCGTCAAATACCGCTAACATCGCTGGGTTTTGCCCTGTATTTGCAATACGTTGATCAGTAAATGCGTAGAATTCTGCTAATGGCCACAACATTTGCCATGTGTCACGCAAGGTTGAACGTGCATCAGTAACTTTTAATGACTTAATGCTATTCACGCCATTGATATTTCCTTCATTAACTTGCACTTTATGTGGGAACCAAACAGCACCATTTGTTGGTGAATAATCAAGACCAAAGGCAGTGCCAAGTTGCTTGCCATTAAAACCAAGCTGGTTCTGCATAATAATTAATTTATCAATCGACATTTCGGTCAGCATCATGCCGTTAAAGCCATCAGCGGCAGAAACACCTAAACTGTGTACACCGTCTTGGTCCATGGTCGCTGATTCTGCTTCAACTTCTTCGTCAGTTTCGGTGACATGCATGCCGCCTAAAAAGTCTTGTGACCACATCACTTCTTTTAGGAAAATAGCGCCAATCGCGGCAGGGTTAAAACTTTTATCAAAACTTTTGCTATCCCATGCCAGTGATTTGTAATCGTGAACATATGCAGGAGTAACCGAGATAATAGTTTTGTCTTCACCTTTTGCTGTGGTGATATCGAAAGTTTCGGCGTCACCAGCAGTGGTATCAGGTTTTGCAACAAATTCAGGATTACCTGAAGTGTAAGGCATGGATAATGGGTAAACATTATTTGGGATTTCGCTTTGGCTTAAACCTACTGCGCCGGCCATGATATCGATACGCTTGCTAAGTTGCTCAATACTGCCACCACGTTTTTTATTTAATGGCCCGTTTGCTAAATGTGGCCCCATGGTTGATTGATAATTTAGCGCATACATAGCTTCTTCTGAGTATTCATAACTTTCAATACCTGCAGAAAAATCAAAAGCGGTTGGTGTATTAGCTGTTGTTGCATCAAGAATATCTAAGTCTAAACCCAAAGCTTCTGCTAATGGCTCGCCAGATAATTCAAACTCGGTATAAGCTAAAAAGTTACTCGCAGGGTAATGGGTTTTATCAACAATAGTTGTTTGAGCAGCCGTTGCTAGCCCTGAAAGTAATGATGCCATTATCGCGAGACTTACAAGAGATTTCTTCACAAGTTATCCTTAATTTACACTGGGTAATCGAGACTAATACTAAATAATGCCGCCATGGTAGCGCATTTATTTTATCAATAAAAGAAATGAGAGTAATTCTTATTTGTATTTATTAATCTAAATCAAGATTAGCTGAGTTATCATTTAAAATGGCATTTTTGCTATTGAATGATGAGAAATTGCTCTTTATATTTGCGCCACTTTTATTCTGAAAACGAATTTTAAACATATATTTTTTAACAAAAAACTCACCATAGTCGCTGTTGCGATAGCCAGTGTTTTTTCAAGCTCTACTTTTGCTTTTGAAAACGCTGACCAGCAGCAAAATGCAAGTAGTGAAATATCAGCAGGTAAGTTTTCAGGTAATTTTCGGCTTGGTTATATTTCAACAGAAGATAACAATGGCGATAGTGTCGAAAGTTCGGCAATTGGTGGTGAGTTAAGCTATAGCAGTGCAAATTGGAACGGTATTAGTGCAACAGGTAGCTTGTACACAACACAAAAGCTATTCAATGATGATAACGGTGACTTTTTTGCATCAGACGGTGATAGTTATGCCATTTTTGGGCAAGCTTATTTACAAGCTAATGTAGGCGCGACAGAAGTAAAAGTTGGCCGTTTTGGTTTTCACTCACCTCATGCTGATATGGATGATATTCGCATGGTGCCTAATACCTTTTCTGGTATTTTAGTCACTATTAATGACCTTAGTGATACAACTGTATATTTGGCGCATTTAGATAAATGGTCTGGTGTTGATTCGGATAAGCCAGAAGACTTTACTGATATGAATAACAGTGATGGTGTTAATGTATTTGGCGCTGTTTACGAAGGCATTGAAAATGTTGCTTTGCAAAGCTGGTATTACAATATTAACGATTTAGCTGATTTAATTTATCTTGAAGCTATGGTTGAAGTTGAGCAATTTTCAGTTGGCGTACAATACGCTAAGGAATCAGATAATAGTGATGATAACACAGGCCCTGACGGTGATGTTTACGGCATAACAGCAAGCTATACGTTAAATGATTTTACTTTTAGTTCAGCATACAATCATGTTTCTGGCACGATTATTAATGGCTTTGGTGGCGGGCCATTTTTTAGTAATGCAGAAGATCACACGATTGATGGTGTAATTGATCAAAAAGCACTTAAAATTGGCATTGATTATAGCGGTATTGATAACGTAACTATTGGCCTAGCACATGTTGATTTTGATGAAGGTGAAGATGAAACTGATTTACTGATCAGCTATGACTTTGGCAACGACATGGCGTTCGACTTTACTTATCATCATATGCATGATGATGGTGACATGGTGTTAGCTATGTTTAATATTGGTTTTTAAATTTCATTAGTCGCGGATTAATTTGTTGTAAGAAAAATGGCCAATTATTATTAATTGGCCATTGCTTTTTACCTGAAACTAGTTGTTTTTAATCAGAGCTAAAATTGATAACTAACACTGAAATCAATTGTTCTTGGTAATATATAGCGGCCATTTGAAGAAAGGGAGTCACGAGGGTCACCTTCGGTCAGTGCTTCTTCATCAGTTAAATTATTCACCGATAACTGCATCTGTACTTCATCAGAAAGGTTTAAAATCATACCAAGATCAATTTTTTCATAACCGTCTAAAGTCACAGTGTTTTCATTATTGGCGAATCTATCGCCAACGGCAGATAGCGTGCCGTAAACGGTGGCGTACATGCCATTTGAAAACTCAAGATCATAACTTGGTGTAACTCGAACTTGCCAACTTGGTTGTCTTTGCGCTTCGTTACCAACATTCGTTGGGCTTTCGGTAATTTCAGTTTCTTGAATTGTTGAATTCAAACGTAATGTAAAACCGTTATCATTATAGTAATTGAAGTCAATTTCAACGCCGTAGGCTTCGTTGGTTAGCACTTCTGCTGGATCTCCGGGTTGAGCAACAAAAGTATCTCCTTTGACTTCGTTAAAGAACGCGGTGGCAAATAAGTCATAATAATCGTGAGATATTTTATAACCTAGTTCTAACTGGCTTACTTCTTTAATGAGATCTTCACCGTTTTGGTAAGCGCTAAAGTTGTCACGAAAATCATCAAAAAAGGGCATTTTACTACCATCACTGATGCGGGCAAATATTCCTTGTTTTTCAGCAAACATCCAATTAGCACCGAGAGTCCAAGCAGTACTATCTTCATCGTACGACACCGCTTTTGTAATGACACCGTCTAAACCTTCATCGACAGTATATTCAATTTGGTGATTCTCTCTTCGAACACCACCGTCGATGGTGAGTGTTGAGGTGATTTCATATGATGCCGCGACGTAAAAGGCCTTTGTTGAGCCATCGCCTATACTATTGATATCGTAATTCCAGCCACAACTGTCGGCATTATCATTACAATCAATACCCGTTAGCATCTCACCACCTGATTCAACTACGTGGTAGGCATGATTACCTAATGCCCACCAATCCTTAGCTTCAAATGTCGAGTTATAGAAACCTGCAGTGACTGTGCCTTTTTCCAGGGTTTTAGTTAAGGTAAAGTCATTAGTGAATGCTTCTATTTGCTTTTTAACTACCCAGCGACCTATTTGCTGAACAACGGTTGAACCGTTATATTCTTTTCCTGTTACGGCGCCAGTTGCGCTTGAACCATTGTCAGCTACTAACGAAAGGGCGGTAGGGTCGCCGTTTGGTACTAAGCCATAGGTATCAGCATCGCCTTTGGTATAAATAAAGCGGTTAACTAAACCCCAACCATTGTCTAAATCAAGATCAATACTACCGCCTGAAACTGAGCCATCCCAGCCTCGGCCTTTGCCAAAATCAACGGTTTCCGTGGTTTTATTATCGTCTGGGCCATATTGAATGGTGGCGTGACGATTATTTGTGCCGATTTGGGTGTATTCATTATCAACACCAGCAACATTTATCGGTGATGGTAAGTACCAAACGCCATGGTCATCAGTTTGACGGGTATATAAGTTAATTTTGCCATTATCTAATTTTTTGGTGATGTTGATGGTAAATTGATTTCCTTCTTCGGCATTAAAGCCAGCATCACGCACACCTGGTGAACTTTTAATATAACCACCAATCATAAAATATAAGTCATCAGCTAAACTACCACTTAATACGCCGTCTATACGTTGTAAGCCATAATCTGATGTTGAATATTTTACTAAACCTTCGGTATCGTCAGAGCCTTCTTTTAGCAGAAAATTAGTCGTTAAGCCGGGTTGACCATTGGAAACAACGGGATTAGGACCGCCACGCAATGCTTCCATAAACTCAACTGTTTCATCCAAGCGAAATAAGGTTGAGTTTTCTAAGAATGAAAGGGTTGGTGGTGGAAATATCGGTGCACCTTGCAATTGAACGGTTAAGAAAGGTGCATCTCCACCACCAGGGAAGCCTCGAACAAAGACGTTAGCACCAGATACGCCGCCTGAGCTTTCAGACCAAACGCCAGGCACTGCTTTAAATAAATCTGCGGTGCTTTTAGGAGTTAATTTTTTTATGTCGTCTTCTGAGAATGAACTTATCGCAAAACTTGCTTCTTCCTTGGCTACTGCTTTACCGCTAAAGGTACCGGTAACAATAATTTTTTCTATATTTTCATCGTTGGTTTGTTCTGCTGCCAAGCCCGTACTTGCTTGGCAGGTTAATGCCATCGCAATGGCTATAGAAGATAGCTTGAATTTCTGTCTCATGTTATATGTCCTCTATTCCGATAGAAGCATTTGCTTTATCAGATAATAATTATGATTGTTCATTTTTTCTTCCCCACAATCAATATAGATCTGAATGCAAACGTTTGCAATTTATTTTTGCAAACGTTTGCAATTTTATGTTTTAAATTGCAATACACACTAGGTGTGCAATAATTCCTAACGATCTATTCTGAAAAAACCCTAAGGTGTATTTACCGTTGACTAGTGAAAACAAATTAACATTAGCAGGATTGGCAAAACTGGCGGGTGTCTCAACATCAACAGTTTCTCGAGCGTTAAAAGATAATCCATTAATAAAAAAAGAAACCCGTGAAAGTTTGCAGTCGCTGGCAAAGCAGTACAACTTCAGTTTAAATCATGCTGCAAGCCGTTTACGCACGCAAAAAACTAATGTTGTTGCGGTTATTTTGAACCTTGTAGATGATACGGATCAAAGCATTAGTGACCCATTTTTGTTGAAAGTTGTTGGGGAGTTAAATCAAGCACTCAACCAGAAAGGTTATGAATTACTTCTTTCTAACTCTTTTATGGCCAGTGACGATTGGGCGAATTATTTTATAAGCAGTAGCCGAGCAGATGGCATTATTGTAATAGGCCAAGGGAAAAATACTGACAACGTAGAAAAAGTGGCAAAGACTGGTGCTCCGCTAGTCGTATGGGGTGACCCAAAAGTAGAGACCAAATATGCCGTAGTGGGTAGTAATAATAACTTAGGGAGTTATTTAGCGACGCAACACCTAATTGATGGCGGCTGTACACGAATTTTATTTTTGGGTGACCCTGAACATGCAGAGATGAGTGAACGCTACAAGGGCTATAATCGAGCAGTAGAAGATGCAAGTTTGGTTAATGATGCAAAACTTACTATCTCGTGTGATATCACCAGTAAAGCGGCCTATGAAGCAATAGATTTAGCAGTTTTAGAACAAGGCTTATTTTTTGATGGCATTGTTGCAACCAGTGACATGGTAGCGTTAGGTGCGTTGAAGGCGCTTAAAGAGCGATACATAAATATACCTAATGATGTTGGTATTGTTGGTTTTGATGACATTGCCATGGCCGAACTTTTTCACCCTTCCTTAACAACTATTAAGCAAGATACTAAGACTGCTGCTAAGATAATGGTTGAACAACTTTTAAAACAATTCAATGGTGACATTGCCAACTCCGTAGTGGTTGATATTGAACTGATCAAACGTAAATCTTCCTGTTAATGTGCTAAATATCATTTTTAAATAAACTTATGCTTGCGAAATGCAAACGTTTGCATTTTTATTCTGTTGAATATAGACTAATAAAAATTATACATGAAGTGAGCTAATTTGATGTCAAGATTGATGACCATAAGTGCAATTGCCGTTTGTTATTTTGTTTTTGCTATTCTGCTTAATAGCGTAGGCACTGTAATCCTGCAATCTATTCATAGCTTTGATGTCAGTAAAACAGACGCGAGTACTTTAGAGGGCTTTAAAGACCTTTCGATAGCGATTGTTTCTTTTTTTATCGCATCTGTTATTCCAAGAATAGGTTACAAGCTGGTATTACTAATGGCGCTAGTTCTGGTAACCTTTGCCTGTGTTATAACGCCAATTGTGGCAAATTTTCTTATCATTAAATTGTTATTTGCCTGTATAGGTGTTTCATTTGCCTTAGTTAAAGTATCGGTCTACTCGATTATTGGTCAACTCTCTTCTACGGTAAAATCACACTCTTCACTATTGAATACAATTGAAGGTATCTTCATGCTGGGTAGCCTTTCTGGTTATTGGTTATTTAGCTTTTATGTAAGTCCAGATAGCACTGAGACAACAGCATGGCTTGACGTTTACTACCCATTAGCAAGCTTAACAATATTTGCCGCGATACTAATCGCTTTCTCTAAAATTGATAAGGCTGAAAATGTTGGCTCGCAACGTAGTATTACAGCGGAGTTTTTAGATATGCTCAAAATGAGCTATCAAAAGCTAGTTTTGATATTTGTTATCTCTGTATTTCTTTATGTGCTTATAGAACAAGGTATGGGAACCTGGTTGCCAACGTTTAACAGTGAGGTAATAGGATTACCTAGTGATATCAGTATTCAAATGACCAGTATTTTTGCGGCTGCACTGGCTATTGGGAGGTTACTCGCGGGACAAATATTACGTTACATTAGTTGGTATAAATTTTTAAATATTTGCATCATCTCGATGGCAGCCATTATTTTAGTTTTGCTCCCTCAGACCAATGTTGTTACTAGTGGGTCTATTAAAAGTGTTCTTGATGCTCCGGCCATTGCTTATTTATTACCCTTAATTGGTTTAATGATGGCTCCTATTTATCCTGTTCTTAATTCTGTAATGTTGAGCAGTTTAGCGCAATCTAAACATGCTGCAATGACAGGTCTTATCGTGGTTTTTTCTGCTCTTGGTGGAACAACAGGATCATTAATAACTGGGTTTTATTTTCAAAAGCTAGGTGGGCAGCATGCTTTCTACCTATTGCTTGTACCGATGTTGCTTATCCTTATTAGCCTTCATTTCTTTAACAATCAAACGCGAAATAATTAAAAATTTAGCGGCCTAGGTAGATAATTTAAATGACAAAATTTGATAGTCAACGACATAGAACTGAAGAAAATTTAGCTTTTTTTAACAGCGAACTTTTTAAGACAGTGCAAATGAGCGAACTTTTCTCTGACAGCAAAATATTCGCTGATGCTCAACCTAAACAGACCTATAGCGATATTTTAGTGGCGTATCCGCTTGAGTGCCCAAACTCTAGTAAAAAGGCACTGTCTATGTTTATTCAAAATCATTTTTCTTTACCCAAAGTTCAAGTATCTGAACCTGTTGCTTTGCATATGGATATTGAACAACAGATTAAAAACTTATGGCAACACTTGGAAAGGCAACCAGACAAACAAAGCTCAGGGTCACTTTTGCCATTACAATCAATTTACGTTGTACCAGGGGGAAGGTTTAGAGAGATTTATTATTGGGATAGTTATTTCACTGCATTAGGACTTATTGAGTCCGGTCTTGTTGATGTAGTTGAGGGAATGTTACAAAATTTTATTGAGCTTCAGCAACAATATGGCAATATCCCAAATGGCAACCGAAGTTATTACTTATCGAGATCGCAGCCACCAATTTTGGCGATGCTAGTTGAGTTACTATTACCTTTACAAACAGATCCTCAAAAATTTATAGCTAAAACTATCACAGCAGTAATAAATGAGTACAAATTTTGGATGACGGGTAATGAGCAGTTAACCTCTGATAATAATGAATTCATGCGCGTAGTGAGAATGCCTGATGGCAGTATTTTAAATCGGTATTGGGATAATGAAGAATCCCCTAGACCTGAGTCATTTTGTGAAGATATAGAATTATCTAAAGGGATGGCTCCACATGAGAAGAGTCGCTTTTATAGAAATGTAAGGGCTGCGTGCGAATCAGGATGGGATTTCAGTTCTCGATGGTTGAATGATGGAAAATCCCTCACTAGCATAAAAACAACACGTATTTTGCCCGTTGATTTAAACTGTTTACTTTATAAAGTTGAATTATTGATCGCTGATTTTCATCAAACTTTACAAAACGAACAGCAAAGCTTGAAATTCATCAAATTTGCGGAGCAACGTAAAACTGCAATGAATCGATATTTTTGGTCGGCTGAGGCTAATTACTTTCTCGACTATGATATTGATAAGAATACACAAAGCCCAGTTAAATCATTGGCTGGTGTTTTACCGTTATTTATTGAGCTAGCAAATGATAGTCAAGCCAACAGCATTGTAGAAACTATAAAAGATAGTTTTTTAAAGGTTGGCGGCTTAGTTACAACTGATGTTGATAGCCCTCAACAATGGGACTCCCCTAATGGATGGGCACCACTGCAATGGTTTGCTGTTAAAGGTTTACTAAATTATAAGCATGATAGTCTTGCTGAAAATATAATGTTGCGCTGGCTGGATACCGTAAACTTATATTTTGAACAAACAGGAAAGCTAATGGAAAAATATAATGTTTGTGAGCAAAATTGTGCGGCGGGCGGTGGAGAGTATGAGGTACAGGAAGGCTTTGGTTGGACCAATGGTGTTTATCTAGCATTTTTAAAAGAGTTAAATGAAATTAATTAACTCTTACTTTTCAATATGCAGTTTATGCGCTCTTATATATAAATACAAAAGCGTATAAGCCGTCAATACGGTTTGATAATTGCAGTTAAACATCTTCATCATTAATGTATGCCGCTTGATTTCTACCATTCAACTTTGCTTGATAAAGTGCCTGATCTGCTAACGACATCATTTTTCTCATTGTGGTATTACTCTGACTGAATTTTATTGTATAGCCTATGCTGCAGGTGATATGAATGTTGCTATTGTCAGGTATTTCAACGCTACTGACATTTCTTAATATTCGGTCTATGACCTTCTGCAATTCTTCTTTTGATATGTCTTGCAAAATAATGGCGAACTCTTCACCGCCAATACGAGCATGAAAGTCTTGGCTATTTCTCAGTGCAAGGTTTACTGCATTCACTACGGCTTTTAAACATTCATCACCAATATCGTGCCCATAGTTGTCATTAACGTTTTTAAAATAATCTAAATCGTAGACTAGTAATGCAATTGGCCAAACCACTTTAGACTGGTTGCTAAATAATGCTTGGCCAAACTCCTCGAAGTGTCGACGGTTAGCAATTGAAGTGAGAGAGTCAGTACGTGCAAGGTGACTTAAGGCTGCTGTTCTTTTTTCAACTTGTTGCTCTAGCTCGCTTGATAAATTGAGCGCGCGCTTTAAAGTAACAAACATACACAATAACCCAATCACAGAAAATGCGATAAAAATAACATAGGCATATTGCACTGTTTTTGTGAGTTCAGCATCGTCAGTACTTAATGGGATAGTAATATCAACGGCACCGCGCATGTCGCCAACCTGCCAATCTTTTTTCGGGCTATCTGGGTGCATATTGTGGCAATCAACACAGCTCTGCTCCATGAAAATGGGCTCAGCATGTCGAAGCACGTTAGTTTCGCCCAGCATTTCAATACGTTCAAATACAAGGGTAGTCGCGTTAAGTTTCAGTAACGCTGTTTTTTGAAAGTCATCTTTTGGGCCTCCACTATTTTTTCTGCTTTCAAAAGGGTAATTACTAAAAGTATGCAAGATCAGCCCTTTTTCTGGTGCTGATATCGCTTGCCCAAGTTCAATTGCAAATGTTGCAGGGTTGGGCACCGCGTACGGTTTATCGTGATATTGCGCCTGTACTGAAATATCAGGGTGAGCACGCAAAGCTGCAACAGCATTTTTACTATAAGAATCTCGAGCTTGATTAATGGTAGAAGCCAACACCGTGGCAGTACGAGCAGCTAGCGCGGTTGAAGCAGAATATTGTAATTTTTTAATGGCAATAAGCGAAATTACAGCCATTAGCATAAAAAGCAAGGTGAAAGCCGTGATAGCTTTTGTGTGAGAAAATTTCATCATATATAGATTATGAGTTACTTCAATAAAAGTTAGCTATATCAATAGTAAAGCATAAATTATAAGCGCTTCCTAGGCACAAATGGCTAGTCGTGATTTTATTGATATTGTTTCGTACTTTTATTATTTGCCAACTTAGAAAACAAATACGTTCAGCGGAGCCTAAACAATAAACTTTTCTAATAGCACTTGCTGTTGATTCACTTCATCAACAAGGGTTTCATTGGTACCTACTTGTTCTTGAGAAAAATCGCCAACTTGTAAGCTAATATCATTAATATGAGTGGTATTTTTATTGATTTCTTCGATCACGACACTCTGCTCTTCAATTGCTGCAGCAATTTGAATATTTCTATCCATGATATCTTTTACCGCTCCAGAAATATCTTCTAATGCTTGGTTGGCTATTTGTGTATTTTCAACGCAAGAATCTGCTTTTGCACGGCTTTCATTCATTGATACTTGCACTAAGCCTGATGATTGTTGAATTTGTTCAATCATAGTTTTAATTTCAGTCGTGGATTCTTGTGTACGAGAAGCTAAGGTACGTACTTCATCTGCTACTACGGCAAAACCACGCCCTTGTTCACCAGCTCTTGCTGCTTCAATAGCGGCATTTAATGCCAGTAAATTGGTTTGTTCAGCAACGCCGTTAATTACGGAAAGTACCTGTTCAATATTATTACTATATTCTGCGAGTTGATTACTGAGTTCTTGTGAAGATGAGATGGTTTCTGAAAGCTCCATAACATCATGACTGGTTCTACTAAATAAATTTTTACCTTCATCAGCTCTTTCATTAACTGATGATATTGATGTCGCTGCATCTTGTGCGCTTGATGCAATATCCATCGAGGTTTGGCTCATTTCATTCATTGCGGTTGCTAAGCCTTCAACCAATACACCTTGTTCTTGTAATTGAACACTAGATTCACTGGCCAAATTTTTTGCACTGTCGCTGTTGTTAACCACGATATCTGCTTTGTGTTTTATGTCTTTTACTAGCTGCTGCATACTCACCAAAAAGCGATTAAAGTTTGATGCGACAGCGCCACATTCGTCTTCACTTGTTATCGTTAAACGTTGTGTTAAATCACCTCCACCTGATGCAATATCAGCAATAGCCGACTCTAAAACACTTAAAGGCATAAGCAGCTTTTTAGCTAATTGTCGTAATGATAAAACACAAATAGCAATGCCGATAATAGCGAACAAAATGGTTTGATTCGTTAGGTGAGTTAACGATTGATAAACTTTATCTTTTTCTAATAAAACGCCTAAATACCAGCTCATGCCAAATTCTTTTTTCAAAGGGTAAAAGTAAATGAGTTTATTGACGCCTTCATGTTCAATTTCAATAATTTGCTGGTCATTCTTTGGAGATACTTTATATAAGTCCTCGGTACTTTTACCATTAAACTGTGCATTTGGGTGAGTGATGATATCGCCACTCTCGTTAGCAATAAACGCTAGGCCAGTGTTATTAAAGTTAATGGTATTAACACTGGTTGCAATGCTATTTAGGCTTAAATCCCCGCCGAAAACACCTTGGAAGTTACCGTTACTATAAATAGGGGTTACCACTGATAGTAGTAACTCATTTGTTGCTGCATCAATATAAGGTTGGGTAAATACTACATCTTTATTTTCTTGCCCTAGTTTATACCAAGGACGTTCTCGAAAATCGACATTAGCAGGGTTTTCTCTTGTTGGATCATTCGAACGCAATTGTGTTTCATTTGCCAAAGTACCAAACATTAAGGAAAAGTCTTTATTTAATGATGGTAGGGCTAAAGTGTTTTGAAAGTTTTCCACCGAGTAATTACTTTCAACAATGTTTCTAATGATTTGGATTTGAGAGGTTTTGCTGTTTAGCCAATTACTGATGCTTTGTGCCAATAGCGATGAATTATCTTCTACGTAAGCTTGAGTTTTTTCTTGAAGCGAACTGCTGATTAACATGTAACTGGAAAGGGAAAGTAAAGAGACAATAACAAATACAACAATACCGGATGCAACTGAAAATTTTGTTTTTATGTTCATGCTTAAGTCCGTAATGAAAAAACTATAGAACTATAATATATAGTCTACACTGAATAAAAAGTGTAAATCGAAAGTGATTTTTTATGATAAAAATTAGAAGCTTTACTTGTTTTTTCTTGCTACTTCCTTTTGTTATTAGCCGCATCTGTTACGCACAAGAGGCTGTTACGCTTGAAGAACTGAAATTACATCTTGAGATTTTGCAAAAAAAAATCGCCCAACTTGAAAAGCAGCAAATGGCTAGCATTGATTCTGTAGCGAAAGCTAAAAAAGATAGTCAAAAAAGCAAGCAGAAACCCACCGATAAGTTGGCTAAAAATACTAATAGCTTGAAAGTATATGGCACTATTCGTCCTACGTTTGGTTATATTGATGAAAATGATACTACTCAGGCTGATATTAGGGACGCGCTCTCTCACGCTGGTTTCAAAGCAACAAGTGAGATTGATGAAGGGTGGAGTGCAACATTGCATGGTGAGTGGGGCATCGATTTATCTAATAATGGTGATTTTGGCAAAGCAAGACAAGTGTATGTTGCACTAAATAGCCCAGTGGGCACTATAGGTATTGGTAAACAAAGGCCTGCACAGTACCTTTTTATTGCAGAATATGTTGATATTTTTGATCATGGTAACAGTCCTTTTGCATATGATCCTGAAAGCATTTTTTTTGTTGATAATTTAGTTACTTATAATTATAAAAATAATGGTTACACCTGGATGGCTGCCGCACAATTTAACGGTGAAGCAGGCGATAATTACAGTGACCTAGTTAACCTAGGATTAAGTTATGATAATAAAGGTTTACACGTCGCTGCAACTTACCTAACGCAAGGTGCTAATGATAGTAACAATAGCGATACTATTGGTGATGATGAAACATATGCTGCTGCAATTGCCTATGATTTTGATAGTGGCTTGTATGTAGCTCTTGGATATCAAGACAAAGAGTATCAACGAATTAATGGCGAAATGGATAGAGATGGACACACCTTAGATGCGTCCGCTGCATATTGGTTGGCGAAAGAGTACCGTTTGAAATTAGGATATTTTGACTTTTCTGATGGTTTTTCTAATGACCAAAGCCGTGACTTTAGCGGTTTTAACACCACGTTAGAGTGGATACCAAAGCCTTGGCTAAGATTTCACCTTGAATATTTACAACGTGATTTCGACTACTTAGATGACTTTTCTTCCGTATCAATTGGCTTTCGTTACGACTTTTCTAAGCAGTGGCAGTATTAATTGTGTTGATTGATTGTAAGGCAAATTGTTCTTTAATGATTTTAGTGCTGAGCATATTGTTTTGTTATAACACCAAAGTAGGGGCTAATGAAATTCCTGTTGTCACTATTTTAGCTGATGACAGTTATCCACCTTATTCATATGTTGAAAATAATGAACTGAAAGGAATTTATGTAGATATAGTAAAAGCTGCAGCGAAATTGCTCAACAAAAAATATCAGGTTAAATTAGCTGGTGCACCTTGGAAGAGGGCGTTGATGGAAGTAAAAAAAGGTCGGGTGCTTGGTATTTTACCACCTTATAAGCACATAGCAGAACGTGACTATATTTGGCCGTATTCATTAGCAATCATGAGTGAAACTGTTGTCGCTTATTGCCATAATGATATCAATATTATTGAATATTTTAGTTCGACCTCAAAACAAGTTTTGCCGATATTAAACATCGGCATAAACTCTGGGTATATGATTTTCAGTGAAGAAATCAAGGTGGCGATTGCTGATAAGAAAATGTTAGTTTGGGAAAATAAAAGCACAAACGCAAATATATTAAAGCTGCAATCGCAGCGTATTGATTGCTATTTAAATGACAGATTATCTATTCAATATGAACTATTAAGGTTGAATAAAACTCCTGAACTAAACTTTGATGACATATCTGAGTCACTTATTGTTATGTCGCAAACCGCACATATTGGCTACTCTGATAGTGCTAATGGCGATTTCCCTTTTAAAAGCGATTTTATCCAGCGCATGGACTCTGCACTGACACAGCTTAAAGCAACTAAGCAGTATGATAAAATTATTGCTAAGTACCTTTCCCAGTAAATGGTTACTAAATCAGATTTACAATTTTACTGTTAAAGTATGATAAAATTGCACTATCTTAATGTCGTTATTTTTATCAATATTTTATGTCCTTGAATAGCCTTTGTTTTACTCCCTTCGAACGAGATACATGCCAAGTTAATTTACCGGAAAAATTTACTTTTCCCTTTTATTATCAGCCACACATCCTGGCGGATATGGCGGCAGAGCAATTACAATGCTATTTAAATAACCAAGTACAGTGGCAATACGATATTGGTTCCACAACTGAACAAACCGCGCTTGAAGGTAAAATGTTTGGTGTGCTGGTGGTTAAAAACTCAGCCCAAGAACTTGGCTACTTAGCCGCATATTCAGGGCAAATAATTAGTTTATCTACAGATAACTTATTTGTTCCACCAGTATCTTCTATGCAATTAAGCGATGATGCATACCTGACGGAGCAGGCACTGATTAATCGCATAAATGATGAAGTAACAGCAAAAGAAGCTAGCTCGCAGTTACGAAAATATATTGATGAAATAGCCGTTGCTACAAACGATTACCAAAGCCGTTTACTTACGCTACAAGCAACGATGGCAGATGGCAGAAAACAGCGTAAACAGCAACGTGAAGCGGCGAAAATATCTGTAAACGAAGATGAATATCAACAGCTAGAACGTGAACTTGCTGGCGAAAGTATTGAACAGAAAAAACAGTTACAAGCATTGAAGAAGTTTTGGCAAGAGAGAATTTCTGCATTGCGAAGCTATTTGGATGAACTCAATAGTGAAATTTCTGGCTTGAAAAAGCTTAGACGTGCTAAATCTAAAGCCTTACAGAAAAAGCTATTTGCGCAATACGAATTTTTAAATGCTGATGGTGAAGTAAAAAATCTGAATCGTATCTTTGCTGACTTACCTGAGCAAACGCCACCATCGGGTGCGGGGGATTGCGCTGCACCTAAACTATTGCAGTACGCTTATCAACATAACTTAACGCCCGTTGCCATGGCCGAATTTTGGTGGGGGCCAGCACCCAAATCGGCGATTAGACAACATAAGAATTATTATCCATCTTGTTATAGTAAATGCCAGCCAATATTAGGGCATATGCTGCAAGGGTTAGTGGTTGATGAAAATCCACTATTAGTTAATCCCGCCGAAGGGAAAGACTTAACCATTGTTCATCAAGATGAAGATATTTTAGTGGTAAATAAGCCAGCAGAGTTTTTGTCTGTACCAGGGAAAAATATTGAAGACTCAGTATATTTGCGTATTAAAACACAATTTCCGAAGGCTTCAGGGCCACTTATTGTTCATCGCTTAGATATGTCGACATCTGGCTTATTGGTTATCGCGTTAAACAAACGAGCTCATAAAGCGCTACAAAAACAGTTTATTGAACGCACGGTAGAGAAACGTTATATCGCATTGGTTACTGGTAATGTTGTAGCTGAAAGCGGCACCATTGAATTACCACTGCGCTTAGATTTAGACGATAAGCCTCGTCAATTAGTGTGTTATCAACATGGTAAAGCGTCGACCACTTATTGGAAAGTGTTGGCGAGAGAAAATAATATTACTCGACTACATTTGTATCCGAAAACAGGTCGTACTCATCAACTTCGCGTACATTGTGCACATAAATTAGGTTTAAATATGCCGATTGTTGGTGATGACCATTATGGTGATAAGGCTGAACGCTTGCATTTACATGCGGAATATTTAGCATTGCGGCACCCAACTAGTCGCGAAGAAATGACGTTTGAAGTGCCTGCAGAATTTTAACGAAGTTCTCTTTGCTTTAGTGTGACATTGCGTAACTTGAGACCGTTATAAATAGTTAATTAATTTATAACGGCTATACTCTCAGAGCTGCTATCGCAATGTATTAGCTAGATTTATACAGCAGTTTAGAGTTTTTTACCTAGCCTTTTTTCTATTTGTTTCTTTTCCCAATCAGCTCCAAAAAAGCTATAAACTTCAAAAACACTAATGCCGTGAGAAATTAGCCCTATACCCCAGCCTAAAGCAGCCCACCAAGCCCAATAATATCCAGGACTGGTCAAAAAATTGATGAGGAATAAACCCATTACTACTACCGTATAATTAATAAGGTGACTATAAAACCCTTTAATGTCTTTAACATGCTCTATAATACGGTTTTCTTCTTCACTAGCTTTATCTGAACTATTCATGTTTTCCTCCGGCAGCAATTCATTTAATTCAACTTCAAATACAGCGGCAAGAGATTTTAATGATTCCAGGCCCGCTTTTTGGCCTCGCTCAATACGTTGAATGGTCCTAATATTTAAGCCACTGAATTGGGCTAATTGCTCTTGAGACCAAGCTCGTTTAAGTCTTAATTTTCGAACGATCATTTACTTTTCCTTGTTGCTGTTCGTTTTGAATTATTCACTGTGAGATGACTTTTTGCTACGACTTTTGTCCGACATTCATATGACAGTTCTTTAATTTCAATGAGTTATGGTTTTTATCTTTCTTGTTAAATATTAATGTCTTTAAGTAATTCGGCTGCATCGTCAAACTCATAAACTTCAACTTTAGCCATAATGTCTTTAAGTTGCTGGTTGTAGGTTTGCTGTATCGTCATTGGCAATAATGCTTGTATGGTATCAACGGCGGCAACATCATAATTTTCTACATCGGTTTTTAATTGCGCAAGGAGTGTCTTGCACGCTGAAATATTAAAGCTTTCATTTGCTATTGCTGGCGCTTTTAATTGTTTTAGCGCAACTTGTATGCGTACCAATTCATCTTTGCTTTGTGATAGAGCTATTGAACTTATTTGTTGTTGACTTGCATTGTTCTCTATTGTTTGGCACAGGCTATAAAGCTGCTTTGCACCAATATTTCCTGCTACGCCTCTCAACGTATGTGCAAGACGCTCGACTAATGCAAAGTTATTTTGGCTTTCAGCTTCAATCATTGGTGTAATTGCATCTGTATAGTTACTTTTAAATTTAAGTAATAAGCGCTGATAAAGCTGATGGTTATTTTGTGAAATAGCTAAGCCCGCTGTGGTGTCTATACCATCGAGCGTTGGAATAACAATCGACTCGTCTAATTTTATGTGTGGCATAGCAACACCTTTACCAATGCCACTAGGTTTGACCCAATGTGCTAATTTAGTGAATAATTCATTGGTATTAATTGGCTTTCCTATGTGTTCATTCATACCCGATTGCAAAGCTTTTTCTCTATCTCCTGTCATAACATTGGCTGTCATAGCGATAATAGGTAATGTGGCAAACTTTGGATTTTGGCGTATTTCTCTGGTTGCCGTATAGCCGTCTTTTACTGGCATTTGGCAATCCATGAGTACACCATCAAATGCTTGACTATTTAAGCAGTCAATTGCTTCTTGGCCATTGTTTGCCACAATGACCTCGATGCCGTGATGACTTAATAATTCTGTAGCAAGCTCTTGGTTAATTTCGTTATCTTCAACTAGTAATATTTTTGCACCCAGCAAGGTGTCTATCGCAAGTTGTTCGTCTTGCGGCAATAAATTAAATTTCATTCGTCGTAAGCTTTCATGCCCTAATGTGATTAATAAACTATCAAGTAAGTTGGATGAAGTTATTGGCTTACAAGTAATATAATAGTTTTCATCGCCATCCAAGGCTTGCATCGTTGCCTCACGTCGATTAGGCAAAATATGTAATATCGGTAGTTTTTTGCAGCTATCACGCAAGGTGGAAATATCTTGATAACTTTGCTCATCGCTAACGTTAGATACGTCAAATATTAAGGCATCGAAAGAGCTCTCTTGTTGTGATAATTCAGGTAGCGCTTCTGCAACTGAAGAGTAAACTTCCAATACAAAACCGAAAGAGTTAATGATTCTTTGCAAGATAGATTTATAAGTGTCGTTATCTTCTATCAAAGCTAATTTCAGCCCTTGAATTGAAGATAAGTAGGGCTTAGTTGACTGTATTTGTTCTTGTGTTTGAACTTGGTAGCTCACGGTGAAATGAAATTGGCTACCAACATGCTCTTGGCTTTCTACCCATATTTCACCACCAAGTAATTCAACCAATCGTTTACAAATGGCAAGTCCTAAGCCGCTACCGCCATATTTTCGTGTAGTAGATGCATCGGCCTGGTTAAATGACTGGAATAACTTCCCTTGTTGTTCTTCCGTCATACCGATGCCAGTATCGCAAATTGAGAATTTTAAGGTAACAGTGTTATCGTGCTTACTGACGCAAGATATATAAATTTTTATTTCGCCATGATCGGTGAATTTGGTGGCGTTGCTGCCTAAGTTTGTTAAAACTTGTCCTAACCGTAAAGGATCGCCGATCAAATCAATCGGAACATTTTGTGCTACGTCGAATATTAACTCGGTTTGTTTTTCGCTCAGTTTATCAATAAGCATATTGCTTAAGTTATCTAAAATGTCATCTAAGCAAAAAGGAATTGACTCAATATCAAGTTTGTTAGCCTCGATTTTAGAAAAATCTAAAATATCATTAATAATACCAAGCAGTGATTCTGCCGCTTGATTGACCTTAAAAATGTAGTTTTCTTGCTTTGGCAATAGTTCGGTTTTTAATGCCAATGCCGACATACCAATAATGGCATTCATTGGTGTACGAATTTCATGAGACATATTGGCTAAAAAGTGTGATTTTGCTTTGGCTGCATCTTCGGCCAACGATTTTGCGTGTGCTAGGGCTTGCTCTGCCATTTTCTGTTCGTTTATATCGACAAAAGTACCTAATAGGCCGCCAATGCTGCCATCTGACTTTTCAAAACCTCGTACCCAATACATGGTGGAATGGTCTAACCCATCAGCATATTGCATCGAAATTTCTTTCTTGATCATGCCTGTTGAAGCAATCACGTCGATATCTTCTTTTTGATAATTTTCCCTCTCGACTAAAGGAATATATTCCAAATCGAGTACAGTTTTTCCGATGATATTTTCTCGTTTAACATTAAAAGTTTGCTCATAAGCAGTATTGACGTTGATAAATTTGGTATCAGGCCCTTTGACAAATACCGGGTAAGGAATAGTGTCAGCCAATGCTTGTTGAAATAGTATTTGTTCTGCCAGCGCAGCATCATTTATTTTACGCTGTGTTATATCGCGAACAACGGCAACAATAAAACGATCGTTATGAATATCAACTGCGTTTACGGTTACTTCTGCGGAAAACTCATCGCCTGACTTTCGTCGCCCGGTTAATTCTAGTAGCTGCTTTTCTGGATTTTCTTGATGAATTAACTTGTCAAATAAGTGCAAGCTGGCTTCTTCTGGTAGCAGTCGCTCTATTTTCTGGCCAATAAGCTCTGACTTTTCATAGCCAAACATGGTTAATACTTGTGAGTTTACAATACTATGCTCACGGTACTTATCTAGCATTAAAATAGCGTCAGGCGCTGACTCCATTAAAGCGGCAAATTGTGCTTTTGCTGCATTTCTTTGGGTGACATCAATTAAGGTTAAACGTATCTCAGTTAATTGTTCTTTGTCATCATATACTGGCAGCGCCGACATCATGGTTTCTATGGTTTGGTTAGCACTAATAGCAACGGGAATTTCACACTCTAATAAATGTGATTTCGATTGAAATATTTGATGCACATAATGCTCTGGTGCAACAAAATCTTGCCAGTTTAGCGAAGGGAATATTTCACGTTGACGTTTAAATAAATGTGCAAAAGCACAGTTGTGTTTAATAAACACACCCTTAGCATTTAGTGTTGCATATGCAACCGGTGCATGTTCGTATAGCTCCCACATAGCACGCTCACGTTGATGTAATTCAGCAGTGCGTAGTTCAACAACTCTTTCTAGTTCCTCTTTTGAGCGGCGCATGTATTTAGTCGAACGTTGGCCAACAGTAACGGTGAATATATTTGATGTTAAAATTAATAGTAAGGTGACAATGGAAATTAGCATCAACTTATTACGTAGTGAGCTTACCCCCAGCATGGCTTCAGTAACGTCTATTTCTGTGGCAATACCAAAGCCGTAATTATTGTCCCACAGCCAAGCGCCATAAACTTTTACGCCACGATAATCATTGTAACCAATAACATTGGAGCCAATTTTTTTATTGGTAACTACGAATGGGTCAGCAGAGCGCACGCTACTTAGTAATTCAATAGCTAAATGGGTGAAGGCTAATGACTCAGATTGTATTGACTCGTTAGGTGTTTTTGTGAGGTTAATTACAGGGTCTTTTAGTAATATTAATTGGTTGTTTTCGTTTCTATCGCTGAAGTATTTAATTGATGAAATCTCTGATTCAAATCGACTTTTTGATATCATTTCCCCTTGATTATTAATTAAATAACTTTCACCAGAGGCACCAATACGACCTTGTTGCATAATGTCAGAAATTCGACCACTTGCTTGAATTCTAAGTGTTAAAGCTGCAATGACTTGATTGTTGCTGTCTCTAATTGGGGTGACAATAAACATACTGTATTGATCAAGTGGGTTACTGACCTTACCAAATAGCAAACTAATGTCTGATTTTATTGGGGAAACAAAGCGTGTTTCCCCAGCAAAAACCGCCGAAAGCACTTCCGGCTGTTGTTGGGCAATTAAGTTGATTTTCCCCAAATTTTCATTACGACTAGAGCCGATATTTATGTAATTGTGATTGATAACAAAAAAACCCTGGCCTTCGATACTGCTTTGACGAAAATATTGACGAATATCTTGTAGCGGTGATGAAACAATTAATTCTTCTTTTTGAGGAGTTTGCTGCAGCAGTTTCTTTGTCAACTTTACGACTTTATCATCGACACTAATTTGTTTTAATAAATTCTCTTGATCAGTTATCCAGTCGTTTATTCGGGTTTTAGTTGCTTCAACAACAAATTCAAGATTTTTCTTCGTGTTAGCTTGTGTACTTTCTTCATTTTCTTGCAGTGTTAGGTAAATAACGCTGAATATAATGGCAATATTTAATAGTGAAATTGAATGAACAATTAAAGGGAATCTTCTTGAAGCCATAAACATAGCCATACGTTTTGGGGTGATCAATTTCGGCAAAAACAAAGTGACGGCAATGAGTATTAACGAAATTGCGACCATAGTAATAATCACTGACGTGCTGTTATCGGTAGCAATAGCTTTTGGTGAAAAGCTTTCTAATGCTTGTTCCAACAGAATGTTTTCTGGCAAAAATGGTGAATCTACCATGCCAAGTTGGTGATAAGTTTCAGTGATTTTTTCCATTCTAGTTTGAGTAATTGAACCAATAGGAATGAACTTTGCTAATATTATTTTACTAATTTCACTAGCTTCGAAGGTTAAGTGCGCAATAGATTTATTTTGGCTGTTGTACTTTTTAGCAATGAGCTCGATCATTTCTGCTTGATGGCTTAGTGCATATTTCCAACCTTTTATAGTTGCTTGACGGATTGCTTGTACACGTTGCGGGTTATTTTTAACCTCAGCCTCGCTAGTAAAAAGATTATCACCATAGAAATCAATGCCATAATCCCTAGGATCAATAATAAAGATATCAATGTTTTCTTCGTTGAACTTAAATGGCTCGTCGGTGTTGTATATTAACACAGCATCAGTAGCACCATTTTCCAAGGTGGAAAGCTGATAATTCTCATTTAGCCAAGTATATTCTGATTTATCAAGCCCGGCCTGTTTTAGCATGGCGATAATAGGTGCATTACTCTCACTGACTGAATCTGCTAATATACGTTTCCCTAATAACTCAAAAGGAGTCGAAATTCCAGATGAACGCAGTGTTGCAAGAGTTGCTGGTGAGTGTTGAAAGATTTGAGCGACGATTACGACTGGCTTTCCCTTGTTTTTGGCCACAATCAAACTTGAATCACTGATACCATATTGTGCTCGACCATCAATGACATAGTCTTCAATTGCCTCTTTGCCACGAAATTCACGTAACTCTACTTCCAAACCGAGCTCTTTATAGAAACCTTGCTCTTTAGCTGCGTAGTAACCTGCAAATTGAAATTGATGAAACCAGTTCAGCTGTATAGAAACTTTATCTAATGTTTGCCCCCAGCTTTGACTGCTAATAATTAAACTTAATATAAGGGCCAAGCAGCTAATTATATTTTTTGACCAGGAAATTTTTTGCATATTTTTAACTACTCAATAGTGATTAATTATTCTGAAAATTGTTCTTTGATAGCAATGAATTCATTCAAATTTTCAATAAAGCACTCGACTAACTCAGGATCAAAATGTTTACCTGATTCACTTTGTATTAATTCAACAGTACGTTCAATCGTCCAAGCTGGTTTGTAAGGGCGTTGTGAAGTTAAAGCATCAAATACGTCGGCAATAGCAATTATTCTACCAACAAGCGGAATTTCTTGCGCTTTTAAGCCATTCGGGTAACCGCTGCCATTCCACTTTTCATGGTGGGTAACTGCTACTGCTTTTGCCATTTCCATCAGCGCTGAAGGGTCTTCTTCATCTAATATTTTACCACCGAATGCAGCATGTTCTTTCATTAACTGCCATTCGTCAGCGTTAAGCTTTCCTGCTTTTTTAAGGATATGGTCAGGTACACCAATTTTTCCTATGTCATGCATTGGTGCTGCATGCATTAACATATCAGCGGCTGCTTCATCCATGCCATATGCGGTGGCAAGCACATGGGCATACTTACTCATTCTTTTAACATGATTGCCGGTTTCATTATCTTTAAATTCGGCAGCGCGACCAAGCTTTTCTATAATATTATTGCGAGTGTTAATCAACTCCTTAGTTTGTAGTTTTACTTGTTGATAAAGCTCGCGTTTTTGGTTACTAAGCGCTAAGTGAGTTCTAACACGTTGCATAACAATGGCAGGGGTCACGGGTTTGGTAATATAGTCAACTGCACCTAATGAAAGACCTCTTGCTTCATCATCAACTGAAATTTTAGCAGTGATAAAGATAATGGGAATATCACGAGTTACAATGTCTAATTTTAAGCGTTTACAGGTTTCGTAACCATCAATACCTGGCATCATGATATCGAGCAAAATTAAATCAGGGCGTGGTCTTATATTGGCAATCTTAATCGCCATTTCACCATTGCGAGCGACTTTGAGTTGGTAATTTGGTTTCAATATTCCAACTAAAACATCAATGTTTTCAGGAGCGTCGTCGACCACTAATATAGTTGCGATATCATTCATGCCAAAGTCCATTATTAAGCCTTTAATATTCTATAGTTAAAACATAGCAGTAAGGTCTACTACAGACAATAATTAGTGGTTAATTAAATGATAAATATTAGTGGCTAATTGCGGCGATAAACTATGTTGAAACTTCTACTTTTTGTTACGTTCAGCCCATTGTGAAATTATATTTGCTAACTGCGCCACACCATCAGTTAATGCCGCAGGACCAGGTTGTAAAATGTCGGTTGAGTTTACTTCATAAATATCATCATTTTTTATTGCTGGAATTTCTTGCCAACCATCTCGTGATGTCACTTTTTCTTTATCGAATTTTCGACCACACCATGAGGCAATATAAATATCGGGCTGTTTGGCAATAACATCACTAGCGTCTGCAACAATGCGATTTTTTGCTAAAGACTGTTTAGCAAATTCTTGATAGCAATCGATACCACCCGCAATTTCAATTAGTTCACTTACCCAGCCGATGCCAGTAATAATGGGATCAAACCATTCTTCAAAATATACTTTAGGATGAACAGGTAATTTTGCGGCTTGTTGTTGAATACTAGCCAAATTACTTTGCAATTCAGTAACCAACTTTTCACCTTTTTCAGGCTGACCAATTAAGCCTGATAGTGTGCGGATCATTTGCAGGGTTTCGCTAATGCTTCGGTGATTAAAGCAATGCACTTGCACGCCTTCTTTTATTAAATCAGCAACGATATCAGCCTGCATATCAGAAAAAGCTAATACTAAGTCAGGTTTTAACTCCAATATTTTCTCTGTTCTAGCTGTGATGTAAGCACTGACTTTGGTTTTTTCTCTACGCGCTCGTTCAGGGCGCATGGTATAGGCGGAAATCCCAATAATACGATGATCTTCTTCCATCAAATAGAGCGCTTCGGTCGTTTCTTCTGTTAAACAGATAATACGTTCTGGCCATTTGGGGTGTGGGGGCTGGTTCATGTACTTTCCTTGGGATAAATTATTCTTTTAGTGTGGTTGTTTTTACATTATCCACTCTTGAGACACAATGCTTTATTCTTTGTTAACGATAAAAGAGGTAGCAGCTTTATCGAAATATTTAACTTGTTAATGTTACTCGCTTATTTGTTACACTGGGCTAGAAGTTATCAGTAGAATTAGGAATAAAACTTGTCAGAATTTAATGTTTATTTACTGCGCCATGGTGAACTGGTACAAAAAGATATTCTGTGTGGGCGAACGGATATAGCACTTTCTGATCTTGGTAAACAACAATTAATTGCAGCGACAAATAAGCTACCTACTGTTTCACATTGTTTTAGTTCTCCGCTAATTCGTTGTCGAGATTTTGCTGAACAGTTCTGCCAAAAAAATGGACTCGCGCTAAAAGTATCTGAACAGCTACAAGAAATGAATTTTGGCGATTGGGATGGAGAAAGCTATCAAGTACTGTGGCAAAAGCAATCAAGTTTAAATGAGCAAATACCGACATTAGGAAAGTTTTGGCAAAACCCTTGGCAATGCTTACCACCGAACGGCGAATCTATGGCAAGCTTTACTGAGCGTGTTGATGATTTCTGGCAAAGTTTAATTTCGCAGCTAAGCCAAGCTAATATTGATAAAAGTGACTCATCAAATACTTTAGTGTTTAGTCATGGTGGAGTTATTCGATACTTGCTGGCGAAAGTTTTAGGTCTTGCTATTCCAGGTACTCACCATATGACTAATATCGATGTGCCTTATGGCGCGCTTATTCATCTTCAAATTTTCATAGATAGTGACGGTAAAGCTTGGCCTAAATTAATGCTTTGATTTGTCGGTTATAAACGGTGATTATTTTAGTCCTTTAGTATGACGAAAATTTACCAGTTTATAGCAATCGATTGATTCAAATAGTTTTTATGACATTGCGTTATATGCGAGATAAAAATAAACCTTGCTATTTTGTCCTAGCTGTCGATAATCGCGCCAATAATTAAATAATGTCATATTCAAATTCACTTTTTTAGCATGCTTTAAAGTAGCTAAGTTGAGTGAGGCTGGGAATGTGGTGAGAATCCACAACTGTACCCGCAACTGTAAACAGAGCGATATATTAACCACTAAGTTTTGCGCCAAAATAACTTGGGAAGGGATATATCTAGACGCTGTAAGTCAGGATACCAGACGAATATAGATATTAATTGCGACGTCGAGCGGGTTACTCGGGCATTGATTACTGACTTGAAATTCGTGTTCAACCACAATTTATTCAGTTTTGCTTTCCTAAAAACCTCAATATTATCGACGTTAACCATAATAGTTTGACCCACTAATTGTTTATTTAGCGTGGTCTTGTTTAGGTGATGTCATGTTCGATATTCAAGCGCTTAGTTGTCAACATTCTGCAGAAATTCAAGCCAAAATTGATGGCAAAACTAAACCTTTGGGCGCATTGGGTGATCTTGAACAGCTAGCTAAGCAAATTGCGCAAATTCAGTTAGCGAATAATAAAGCTAATTCTCTTGAGTTCTCCCAACAAAAACTGGCAATTGAAGCACCTCACTTAACGGTTTTTGCTGGCGACCATGGTATTGCAAGCGAAGGTGTTTCTATCGCGCCAAGTGATGTTACAAGTCAAATGGTGGCTAATTTTGCCAATGGCGGTGCAGCGATTAATGTTTTCTGTCGACAATTTGGCTGGCAACTCAGTGTTGTTGATTGTGGCATTTTACATGCTCCTGCCGCTTCACTGCCTGTGATTAATCAGCGTTTGGGCAATATCACCAAACCAATAAACCAACAAACCGCGATGACTGAAGCGCAGGTCGAAGAAGGTTTTGAATTTGCTAAACAGCATATAGCTAACATTAGCCAAACGGGCTGTAATCTAGTCGCTTTTGGTGAGATGGGTATAGGTAATACCACTATTGCATCGGCCATTATGGCAGCTTTGATGGAAGTACCTGCTAGTGAAGTAGTTGGCCGTGGTACCGGTGTTTCTGATGATGTGGTTAAGAAGAAGCAACAAGTTATTGAACAAGCTTTGGCATTGCACAGTGAAAGCTTAGTTGATGCGAAAGCTATTTTACGTTGCTTAGGCGGTTTTGAATTGGTACAAATTACTGCGGCTATGCTAGCGGCCGCAGAAAACAACATGGTTATTATTGTTGATGGCTTTATTTGTACTGCAGCAGCGATGTTAGCAATTGAATTAAACGCTAATGTAAAAGGTTACATGGTGTTTGCTCACTGTTCAGGCGAACAAGGTCATCAAAAAATGTTGCAGTGGTTGGATGTTAAGCCTTTATTAAACTTAGGCTTACGTTTAGGTGAGGGCACTGGCGCAGCATTAGCACTGCCAATACTGCAAGCCGCTGTTGGGTTTTATAATGACATGGCAAGCTTTGCTGATGCCGAGGTAACTGATGTTACTTAAGCACAACATGCTGCGCGAGCAATGGCACTTAATACTATTAGCGATAAGCTTTTTCACCCGTATACCGGTGAAACTAAAAGTTGATGTTACCGCCCGTATGCTTAATCAAGCTAGTCGATACTTTGCTTTAGTTGGTGTGCTAATTGGCGGCTGTTCAGCTGTAGCTTTTTACCTTAGCGCAACGTTATTACCCGTCGAGATCGCGCTTTTAATCTCAATGTTTTGCAGTGTATTGCTCACAGGCGCTTTTCATGAAGACGGTTGGGCTGATGTTTGGGATGGTTTCGGCGGCGGTTGGACGGTTGAAAATAAATTAAACATTATGAAAGATAGCCGATTGGGCACATACGGCGCTGCGGCATTATTTTTTATATTGATGGTTAAGTATCAAGCTTTAGTCGCTCTTGTTGGCAACGTTAATAACAACGAGCTTTTATCTGTAGAAGCACTGAATATATTATCGGTTCTATTGTTAGGGCATTGTTTAAGCCGCGTGTTAGCGACAAGCCTGATTGATGATATGCCGTATGTCAGCGAAGATGCAACATCAAAAGTTAAGCCACTTGCACAAACGTTATCAAGCAACAGCTATTTAACCTTATTGGCGACAGGGGCTGTGATTATTGTTTTTACCTTGTCATTTAGCATAGCTTGGAAATTGGTCGCCATTTTATTGATCACTCGTTGGTGTTTAAAGCGTTGGTTTATTCGCCAGTTAGGCGGCTATACCGGTGATTGTTTAGGCGCCGCGCAACAGCTTTCTGAAGTGGTTATTTATCTCTCATTATTATCACTTTCTGTGGCGGGTTTATGAGTCAGAAAATGTTGAATAACATTCACTTAATTATTGGCGGTGCTCGCTCTGGTAAAAGTGCGTTGGCTGAAAGTTATGCCAAATCATCAAACTTACCGGTGACTTATATCGCAACCGCACAAGCCTTTGATCGCGAAATGCAACAGCGCATTGCTCAGCATCAAGCTGAGCGTCCTGATCATTGGCAACTAGTAGAGTCGCCATTATTACTCGCCAAAACTATAGAATCAGTTGTTGAAAATAGTCAGCAAGATATCTGTATATTGGTCGATTGTTTAACGCTGTGGCTAAGTAATAGTCTATGTAAACCCAATGTTGAAGCGGGTCATACCTCGGAGTGTAATCTCGATTATTGGCAACAAGAAAAACAGCAATTTTTAGCACAATTAGAAAGCATAAAACTGCGCTCTAGTAATGAAAAACAGCGAGTTGAAATTATCTTAGTCAGTAATGAAGTGGGTCACGGCATTGTGCCGATGGGCGAACTGTCGCGCCAGTTTGTTGATCAGGCCGGTTGGCTACATCAAGCCATTGCCAAAGTTGCTGACAATGTTGAGTTTGTTATGGCGGGTTTACCGTTAACATTAAAGTCGCCTGAAGCTACTAAGGAAAAATTGTGAAAACATTGATGGTGCAAGGCACCACTTCTGATGCAGGAAAAAGCACCTTAGTTGCTGGATTATGCCGAGTTTTAGTTAATGCTGGCGTTAACGTAGCACCATTCAAGCCACAAAATATGGCACTAAATAGTGCTGTAACGAAAGACGGCGGTGAAATTGGCCGTGCCCAAGCATTACAAGCGATTGCGGCGAAAGTTGAAGCACGAGTCGACTTTAACCCGATTTTACTAAAGCCGAATAGCGACACTGGTGCGCAAGTGATTGTTCACGGCAAAGCACTATCGAACATGGAAGCGGGTAAATACCACGACTATAAAAAAGTGGCGATGCAAGCTGTTGTTGAATCTCATCAGCGTCTGGCTAATGACCATGATGTGTTGCTAGTGGAAGGTGCGGGTAGTCCCGCAGAAATTAACTTACGTGCACATGATATTGCCAATATGGGCTATGCCGAAAAAGTTGATTGTCCGGTCTTATTAGTGGCAGATATTGACCGCGGTGGCGTTTTTGCTCACTTAGTAGGAACGCTTGAATTATTGTCAGAGTCAGAACAAGCAAGAGTCAAAGGTTTCATCATCAACCGTTTTCGCGGTGATATTAAGTTACTTGAATCAGGTTTAGATTGGCTTGAAGAGCGCACAGGAAAGCCTGTGCTTGGTGTATTGCCTTATTTACATGACTTAGCTTTAGACGCTGAAGATGCCGTCGCGCTTGATAACAAAGTCACGCAAGCAAAAGTTAAAATTTTTGTTCCACTGCTGCCACACATGAGCAACCATACTGATTTTGACCCTTTGCGCTTACAACCCAATATTGATTTGCAATACATTCGCATTGGTCAGTCGTTACAAGGGGCTGATTTAATTATTATTCCAGGTAGTAAGAATGTCACCTCTGACTTAACCTTTTTAAAGCAACAAGGTTGGCAACAAGAAATCGAACAACATCTTCGTTATGGCGGCAAGGTCATGGGGATTTGTGGCGGCTATCAAATGTTGGGTAAACAAATATTTGATCCCGAACATATTGAATCTCATGTTGAGCAAATACCAGGGTTAGGCTTATTGGATTTCACTACCACGTTAACGCAGGATAAAACGTTAACTCAGGTTGATGCTCGAATGAATTTTAACGGTGAAACTTGTCAGTTATCAGGCTATGAAATTCACTGTGGTGTTTCAACAGGTCCAGCATTAGCCAAACCATTACTGCATATTGAAAGTGATGGTGTCGGTACAAAGCAAAACACACCTGACGGCTGTATTTCAGATGATGAGAAAATTATCGCCACATACTTACATGGCTTTTTCGACTGCCCAGAGCCAACACAAGCGGTGCTGAATTGGTTAGGCATAAAAGATATGGAACAACCCGTTATCGATATAAATCAGCATCGAGAAGTGCAGTTAGAGCGCTTGGCTGATATTTGCGCGCAGTATTTAGATATGAAAAAAATTCAGAAAATTATTGCTGAAGGTGTCGATACGCCAAGCAATAATAGTTAAATGACTAATGGAGATATGAATCAAATATTCTATTAGCAATATCTACTTGAAAAGAATCTAAACTAGCGACAGTAATTACAAATTTTAATTACTGTTTTATACAGTAAGCTCGAGGGAAGAGGATGAAATTTCTTCACTGCCCCCGCAACGGTAATCATTATTATGCATGTCATAGCAATGTCAGTCCGAGCACTTGAGCTTGCTTAATTAATACTACGTTTTTGCGTAGTAAAACATATGGTGCGGTGGGCATCATTAATGAGGTCATATGAACATTAAGCAAAATAACTTTTTCAAAAAATCATTTTTATCATTGGCAATTGCCGGTGCTATGTCGACATCTTTTATCGCTTCAGCAAATGCTGATGAAATTGTTGACGACATGGAGATTATTTCAGTAACAGCATCTCGTACCCCAATGAACATCGAAGACTCATTAGCAAGTCAAGTTGTGATCACACGAGCTGACATCGACCGTATTCAGCCTAAATCAGTGTTAGATATGCTATCAACTGTTGCAGGTCTTGATATTTCAACATCTGGTGGCCGAGGTCAAACATCATCAGTCTATATGCGTGGCGCTAACTCAGGTCATACGCTTGTTTTATTGAATGGCGTTCGTATCAGTTCTGCAAGCTTAGGTTCTACCAATGTGCAAAATATTGCCCCAGAACTTATTGAGCGTATTGAAATTGTTAAGGGGCCTCGTGCAGCGTTATGGGGTTCTGATGCCATTGGTGGTGTTATTCAAATATTTACTCGTAAGCTAAATGGTGGCAAACACTTTGTCAGTGCTAATGTTGGTAGCGAAGGCTATAGCATGCTTAATGGCGGCATTGGCATTGAACATGGTGACGGCTTTACTAGTTTAAGTGTTGAACACGAAGAAAGTGACGGCTTTGACGCTAAAGATGATTTAGAAACTGATGATGACGGTTACAGTTTTGACTCTTTTGCAATAAATGGTCAGCAGCAAATTAGCACAGACCTAAGCTTAAACTGGTTAGCACAGTTAGACCAGGGCGACACTGAATACGATAGCTCATTTGGTGCTAACGAAAGTGAAGTTAATAACCATGTATGGCAATTAGGTGCTAACTATAACTGGCAAGCTGATGATGTGAATAACATCACGCAATTTAGTGTTAGTCAAAGTCGTACGTCTAACATAGCTCATGGCAATGGCACTAGTAAAAGTGAAGGCGCGCAATATGATACTCGTCGTAATCAGTATTCATTATTAAATAGTAGTGAGCTTTCTTCACAATGGTTATTGAATTTAGGTGCTGATTTAATTCAAGAGGAACTTAAAGGTAGTAACGAATACGACGAAAAAGAACGTGATACCACAGGTGTATTTGCTCATGCAATGTATAGCGATGGCAAGTTATCTTATGAATTAGCTGCACGTTATGATGATGTTGAAGGTATAGACTCTGAAACTACTTTTAATACCAGTGTTGGTTACCAAGTAGCGGAAAGCACACAACTAAGTGTTTCTGCTGGCACTGGCTTTAAAGCACCAACATTTAATGATCTATATTATCCATTACAATGGGGTTATAAAGGTAATCCTGACTTAGTTTCAGAAACTTCAAATAGTTATGAATTTAGTGTTAAAAGTCAGTTTGAAGCGTTATCAATTGCTTTTAATCTTTATCAAACTGATATCGAAGATCTAATCGACTGGAGTGGTACTGATGCTGATGGCAATGTTACACCCATAAATGTAGACGATGTTGAAATTAAAGGCGCTGAATTTGGTACTAAGTATCAAGGCTTTGGCGGTGAACACCAATTTAATGTTAGCTATATCGAAGCTGAAGATGCATCGACAGGTAAACAGCTAGGTCGTCGTGCAAAAAATCATGTGAGCTATCAGTTCGATACAACACTTGGTAAAGCTGACATATATGCTGAAATTCAATATAAAGGTAAACGTTATGATTACCTTTATGGCGGAGCAGTTGTTGAGCTTGATAGCTATTCATTAGTAAACTTAGGTGTTAGCTACCCAGTTTCTGACAATATTAAGCTGCAAGCAAAAGTGAACAATGCTTTTGATGAGAACTATCAAACGTCAAGCGCGTACTTTACTCAGGAACGTGTTGCTTACTTTGGCGTTACTTACAAAAACTAAGATATAAAGCTTAGTTTCTAATTATAAAGGCACCTGACGAGGTGCCTTTTTTATGTACAGGATGTACGGTATGTCGCGATCACATGGATGTGAAAGAGCGTGTATGTACAGGATGTACGGTATGTCGCGATCACATGGATGTGAAAGAACGTGTATGCCTTACCCGTCCTAAATAAGTTTGACGCTGACTTATTTTAAGCTAATTCGCTACAAGCTTGGCGGCAGGCACTTTCTAATCGCTTGAAACTTTCTTCTACGGCAATACCAAACCTAAGCGTATATTGTTCATCTGAAAGTCGACAATAAACACCTTGCTTACAAAGCAAATGATAGAGCTTTTTTGCATTATTTGTTTGATGAAAACTTAATGTGAGAAATAAATCACAACCTTCAATAGCGCTAACTAATTTATCACTGAATGTTTGCCACAATAATGCTTCTTGTTGCACGCGTAGCGTATGCAATTTAACGCATTGCTTTTTATGCCATACAGTATCGCTTAACGCTTGTTCGGCGATAATTTGTGCTGGGCCATTCACTTGCCACGGGCCTAGTAATTCTTTAAATTTTTGACACCAATAATCACTGGCAATTAAAAAACCGATACGAATACCTGCTAAGCCAAAAAACTTGCCAAAAGAACGTAACACTATGATGTGATCTTCTTCAGTGCCAACTTCGTTGCAGTAAGATTGGTGGTCAGGCATAACATCGATAAAGGCTTCATCAACAACCAATAAGCCATTCAACTGCTTTATTTTTTTATGGTATTGGCCGATAACGGTACGATCAAAAAATTGCCCTGTCGGGTTATTTGGGTTAATGAACACCACAATACAATTCATTGGTAATTCATTTAATTCGGGTAATGATTTTTTATAAAAATGTAGCGTGTAGCCTGCTAATTCCCATGCCTGAGCATGCTCTTTATAACCACGTTCTGGTAGGTAGACATCTTGACTGGCAATGTTTCTTTGACGATTTAGCTCAGGTAAAGCTTTGATAATCGCTTGGCTGCCGTTAGTAACAATTAGCTGTGAACATTGATAGTACTGCTTGGCTGCGGTTATTAGCTCAGGGCTTTGTTGTGGCAATTGTTGCCAGACACTTAAGGGAATATCAGGAATAGGGTAGCTAATGGGCGCAATACCTGTTGATAAATCAAGCCAATCGGTTGCTGGAATTTTATATTGCTCAGCAACTTGTTGTAGTTGGCCACCATGAATTAACGCCATCTTGTTCCTATTACCATTATGAAATTGGCTATGTAGAGTTATTGAAAGTTGTTGAAAGTTATCTCAAGTAAATGATTAACTGAAAAGTAAATACTGCGACTAATAGTAGAAAGCTGGCGCGGCTGACGAGCGTTAAACTTGTTGGAATATCTTCGCTGCTAACGTCATTACCCGCGCCTAACGTGACTGAGTGAATAACCTTGCCATGATATTGGGCGCTACCGCCTAATTTTCTACGCATAACTGTCGCACCAGCCGCCATCACCCAACCGCCATTATGACTTTTATATTGCTTGCCTTGGCTGTAGGCATTGTAAAGTGCTTTGACGAAAAGCCTTTGTTGTAGACCTTGTATGGCATAAAACACTGTGCAGCACTTTCCTGAAATAAAACCCAGTACGTCGTCAAGTCGAGCACTGGCATAGCCGAAATTAATAAAACGTGAATTTTTATAGCCCCACATCGCATCTAAAGTGTTGGCAAACCGGTGTAGAATAACTAGTGGCGCTCCGCCAATAAGGTAATAAATTAGTGATGCGATAACCGCGTCGTGACCATTTTCTAGCATAGATTCAATAGTGGCTCTCGACATTTCCTGCTCGGTAAGCGCTTTGGTTTCTCGGCTAACAATATAACCGGTGAAGTGACGGGCAGCTTCTAAGTCTCCAGAATTAAGTGGCCGATAAATTTGCATCGCATGTTGATACAAACTATTTAGCCCTATCGCTAAATACAGTACTGTGGCATCAGCGGCTATTTGCCAATACCAAGTTAAGTTTTCAATAAATAGGAAATAAAGCACAGGCAATGGCAATACCAATACACACCACGCAATAGTGCCAAGCATTTTAGTTTTTAAGGCTGATATTTTTGAGGTGTTTTCTGAAGGTAATGGGTTAAGTAATGCTGCTATTTTATTTGCTAACCAACCAAAACCAACCAAGTAATGAAAGCGTTTTGCTTCACCTAAGTTTTTGTCTAATAAAAGTGCGATTAATAACGTTAATGCAATACTAAACTCAGGCAGTATCGCTACAACTTGTTGAAATATGTGGTGCTGAAAAATATGTTCAAACAATGTTGGCACTGCCTTAGCTTTCTTTGTTGATGAAATTTCTTAATTTAACTAACTTAACGCAAGTTATTTTATTGTCTCAGCCATTTTATCAATTAATTGAAAACTATGGTTTTGATGTTGATAAGTTAACGTTAACAAACAGCCGTTATCGAAAAGCTCATAGGCATTATCGGTAGAGCTCTCGCCAAGCTTTGCTAATAAGCAACGTAACGCTTCACCATGAAAAATAACCAGTATGCTTTTACTTGAATTATTTTCTGCCAGCGATTGCAGTGTTTGATAAATGCGTGCGCCACATTGCACTGCACTTTCACCATCAACAGGTTTAAGTTCGGTAAATTGATGCAATATTTCGTGATAGTTCTTATCGCTTTTAATGTCATCAACATGCTTCCCCTGCCAATGCCCTAAGTTTCGTTCAATCAAGTCATCTACATTGATAACCGGAACGTTTAATTGCTGTTGGCATATGTTAGCACTTGCTATTGCCCGCCCAAGCGATGATGAAACGATTAAATCAATGTTTTTATCGGCAAGCTGCTGAGCAATATTTTCTGATTGTTGCTTACCAACTGCAGTTAATTCACTGTCGAATTGGCCTTGAAAACGTTGTACTTTATTCCATAGAGTTTGTCCGTGACGCGCTAAATATAACTTTGTTTTCATTGCTCAACTCTATAGGTTTTGAGGTATTAATTGGCTGTGGAGAATAACTAAATCGTTAACTTGATTCAATGCAAATTTACTTTCTATTGAGCATTGTCTTTTTAACAAAAAATATAATTAGTACTTTAGTTGTATATATTGTTAATTGTTGAATAACTCTCTTGCATGGCGTAACATCAACGCCGATTTAGGTGTATTCAGCGGTCAATTTATGGTGATAAAATTTATCCGATAAATACCAACTAATGAAGATGAAACGTGAAACTGGTGAAATACCAGTACTGCCCCCGCAACGGTAACTGTGAGCAGCAACAAAACCACTGTATTGATAAATATGGGAAGGTGTTGCAAGTGCGATGATCAGGAGTCCGGAGACCGGCCTAATTTATATTTATTGCTAGCAAGCTATTTAGCGCAATTATCAATAGGTATTACTCGACAACTGCGGTGGGCGGTAATTCAGAGAACAGTATACGGTCTGAGTTATATTTCCACGATCGCTTGATGTATTAAGCGCGTTATTTTAACGCTTCAACTATTCATTTTGCGAGCACACCGTTTACCTACTTTGATTTCCTACACCGTTAATATTCTATCTATTTTAGACAGCGGAATCGTTATGAAATCAGTCAATCAAAAGTCACCTATCAGTTTGCTTGTTGCAGTATTTGCAATATTAAGCTTTCTTATGCTTGCTACACGCACGCATCATTTTGCCAGCTTTAATCAATTACCAAGTGCATCAATTGCTATTTTCTTTTTAGCGGGTATGTATTTACGTAACATTAAAGCATTTTGGTTCTTTTACATTTTGACCTTAACGATAGACCTTGCATCTTCATATTATCGGGGGCAATTCGGTGACTGCATTACCACGTCGTATCCTGCACTAGTCTTGAGCTATGCCGCTATGTTTACTGCAGGCTACTATACTCGCCCTAATTGGCAGCAAAGCGCCTGGCAAAGCAATATTATTAAAGTTGCTTTAGGCTTGTTTGTTGCTAGCTCAATTGCCTTTTTCATTTCCAATGGCAGTTATTATGCTTTGTCAGGAAAATTCCCAGAATTATCATGGGCTGAATATGCAACGCGTGTTGATAAATATTATTTCCGCTCTATTTCTAATCCGGTATTTTATGTGATTTCTGCGATAGTTATTGATTTCACTATTAGTCGTTTCTTGACTGATAAAGGCTTAGCAAAATCGCCACAAGATAAGGTGTAATTGCAATGAGTCAGTCAGAAACAGCAAAAGCGACAGCCGCTTTTCAGCACAAGCCTGAACAAGAAAGCGGCAGCGGCACTATGTGTTCTGCATTAATTGTTGCTGCACCGCATTCAGGCTCTGGGAAAACAACAGTAACGGCATCGCTTGCGCGTTATCACCGTAATCAAGGACGAAAGGTAACTGTATTTAAAGTCGGACCTGACTTCATTGATCCTATGATCTTACGAAAAGCCAGTGGTGAATTGGTTTATCAGCTTGATTTGTGGCTGGTTGGCGAACAAGGCTGCCAAGCGCTATTGCATCGTGCAGCTATGGAATCTGATCTTATCTTGATTGAAGGTGTGATGGGCTTGTTCGATGGCACACCAAGTAGTGCTGATTTAGCGCAATATTTTAATATTCCTGTACTTGGTGTTATTGATGCAAAAGCCATGGCACAAACCTTTGCTGCGGTGACTTTTGGTTTAGCTAAGTTTCGTGAAAACTTACCGTTTTCTGGTGTTATTGCTAATCGTGTTAATACTGAGCGCCACGCAGAATTACTTAGTAGTAGCTTGCCTGAAGAGTTTTGTTTTTATGGCCGAATACCAAAAGATGACAGCATCACCTTGCCTGAACGTCATTTAGGTTTGGTTCAAGCACAAGAGCTAGCTGATATTGATACTCAACTTGACCAAGCTGCTAGCCATATCGCCAATACCGGCTTGGTTGATTTACCTGAAAAAGTAGAGTTTTTCGCTGTTGAAGCCAACGCTAATGAATATGAAGATCAAAAAAGCTTTATTGATCGTGCCTTAGTGGGTACCAGAGTCATCATTGTTCGTGATAATGCTTTTAGTTTTATTTATGCCGCTAATATTGCCTTTTTAGAGCAAGCTGGCGCCGAAATAACTTATTGCTCAGCGCTTAATGACGCTCATTTGCCTGAAGGCGATATTCTATATATTCCTGGTGGTTATCCAGAATTATATGCGGAGCAGTTAATGAGCAATATTACTTTCTTAAGTGACGTTAAAGACTTTGCTGCTAGTAATAAACCTATCATTGCTGAATGTGGCGGTATGTTGTATTTACTTGAGCAACTGACTGATATGTCGGGTAAAAAGTTACCTATGCTTGGGCTTATGCCTGGTCAAGCGACAATGCAGAAAAAGCTGGCTTCAATAGGTTCACAATGGGTTGATTTGTCACCATTTGAGCAAAACATCTCGAGTAATAATGATGACGCGTGTGAAAATATTATGCGTGGTCATAGTTTTCATTACTCGCGTGCGGAAATTGCGCTTGAACCCATTTGCCAAACTACACATCACCCAAGCGAAAGAGCAGGCGAATTTGTTTATCAACATAACAATATTCTAGCCTCATACATGCACTGGTATTTTCCGAGTAATCCAGGTTTAACATTACGTATTTTTAATAAGGCGCGTTGCTTCTAACGTGCCGAAAAACTGTGCTTAGCACCTTTTTATTAACACATTTACTAATACTGCTTTTCCACACAGTTTTATGAGAGTTTTCATGACAAGTTTTATTTGTAGCAATCAAGCTATAAAGCCTTTTATCAGCGTATCGAAAGGTCGTAGTAACACCTATCTTGCTTTAACATTATTTATTGCGTTTTTTATTAGTAGCTTTACGCTAAATGCAGCAGAAACTAAGATGTTAGCCCTAGTGTCAGACCGTTCCGCCGCGAGTATGGTAGCAGGCGCACATCAGTTTTTAGCAACACATGAAACAGCTAAAAGCAGTATTACTATCCGTAGTGTTAGCCAACTCAATCAATTAACTAACAATCAAATACAGCAACTCATTAATCAACATCAAGCATTGGTCATTGCCGGAGTTTTTGGTGAATCTGTCGAGCGTTTACTTACCTTAAAATATCAAGCTCAACAAACGCGGCTGATATTGAATGCCGATAGGCGTTTAATGGTTTTACACCATGATAATCAAGACGGACGTATTGCTGATTTATCTAAAAATCAACTGTTAAGCTTGATGTCAGCACTTGATAAGAACAATTACTTATTTGCATTATCGAATAAGCAGCAACAGTGGCGACAATTTTCTTATTGGTTACAAGCGCGTGCTTATTGGCAAAACAGAGGTAAGGAAAATTTGGGGCATCTGTTTGAGTGGTTACAACAATTATCAAGCCCTCAACTTAGTAACGACAGTAATATTTTATTAGCCCAAGCACCGAAAATTTTACCACTCCAACCAATACGTTTTTATTGGCAAGAGCAACTGATCAGTCAAGCTAATTTAGCGAGTAATATTGCTAAAAACATAGCTAAGCCTGTGATATTTATTGTCGATCACGATACCGGTGATCAACCTGGACAATGGCAATTACACCAGCAATTATGTCAGCGCCAATGGCAATGCGTTTCTGTGCTTGCAGGTTGGGGAAAACCCAGTGAGCAAGCAATTGAGATCATTCGCAGTCTCAACGTTACCCAGCCATTAGCCATTATCGCTTTACAAGACTTTGTGGTTGGCGGCGGTGAAGGGCGCGAGCCGGTTACGCAGAAGTTTCAGCAATTGAACGTGCCAGTATTTAAAGGTATTCGAGTAACCGAAATGAGTGCGTTGGAATATCAACTTTCGCCAACAGGTTTACCGAGTGACAGTGTGCATTACCGTGTTGCCATGCCTGAGTTACAAGGTGTTTCACAGCCTCATGTATTGGCGTTAGCCTCAGCAGCTAAGTTAGACTCATTAACCGGTGCAAATTTATCTATTAGTGAAGTATTAACAAAAGAAGTTGAACGATTACAAGCGCGAGTAACTGCTTGGTTAGCGCTGCGCATCACTGAAAACGCGAAGAAAAAAGTCGCCATTGTTTATTATAATCATCCTCCGGGTCGCCATAATATCGGAGCCGATAACCTTGACGTTCAACAATCACTTTGGCAAATATTACAGCAATTAAAAGCGCAAGGTTATGATTTAGGTGCTGAAGCTGACTTCCCTAACTCTGCTGAAGAGCTGTTGGATATATTACAACTGAAAGCGGTGAATTTGCCGCAAGATGCTGCTGCGCTTAACAAAATGTCGCCGCTGATCAATAAAATGTCGGTAAGTGATTACCAAGCGTATTTCGACACCTTACCTAGTGTTGTTAAGGCTGAAATGATTGAAGGACCGTTAGGGCATTTACATGCTCAAGTTAACATTTACCTATTTGCTCAAGGTCAAACGGCATTAGCGCAACTTTCAACGGTTGAGCGCAATAAAGTTTTACAAGCACTGCTGGCCAATGTTGAAAGTACCTCGGTTGATTTACATCACGCCCTTGATGGTATTCGACACAAAGGGCGTGTTCGCGCGCTAGATTTACTTGAACAGCTAACCGAGCAATATCGCCATTTAATTGCCTTAAAACAGGCAAATAGCGAGATTACGATTCAGCAATGGCAGTCAGCAGAAAAACTGAAAAATGCGCTAATTGCCATGCAAATTGAAGGTATTCGAGGTTGGGGGAAAGTGCCGGGGAAAACCATGGTTTGGAATAATGAAATTCTATTACCCGGTGTTCAGTTCGGTAATGTTTTCTTAGGGCCACAGCCACCAAGAGGCTGGGAGCTAAATGAAGAATTATTACACGCCAATATGACCTTTCCGCCGCCGCATCAATATTTGGCATTTTATTATCATTTGCGCGATGTTTTTAAAGCCAATGCCATTGTGCATTTAGGTCGACATTCAACCTATGAGTTTTTACCTAAGCGTGCGGTTGGCTTATCAGCAAGCGATTACCCATCGTTGATTATTGAAAGTATTCCAAGTATTTACCCCTACATTGTTGATGGCGTAGGTGAAGGTATTCAAGCTAAGCGCCGTGGTATTTCGGTGATGTTAGATCATTTAACGCCACCTTTGGCCACCACTGAGTTATATGATGGCTTATTGCAGTTACGTCAACTAATTGAAAGTGCTGAAGCAGCATCGAATGACGATACCAAGAAAAAAGCCATTAAAGCCTTACGTCATAAAATCCAAGTGTTGAATTTAACTGATGAACTGGTTGCCAGTATGGATGAAGAACTGCAAGTTCGAGGCATTGGTTTTGGTGAAGTAGATGACGACTTTTTACTGCATGAAGTCGGGCATTATCTCACTAAATTACAAGAAGATTTTATGCCGTTGGGTTTGCATGTTTATGGTAAAGATTGGCAACAAGATGCCATTGAAACCATGATGATATCGATTGAAAAAGGCGAGTTAGACTTTGATGATGCGAAACGTAATGAAATTCAACAGAACCTGATCAAATCACCGAAAAGTGAAATGTCAGCGTTTTTAAATGCTTTAAATGGCGGTTTTATTGCACCGGGTAAAGGTAATGATCCGATCCGAACACCTGATGCCTTACCAACGGGACGAAACTTTTACGCCCTTGATAGTGGTTTAATACCATCGCAATTAGGTTTTAATACCGGTCAGCAATTGGCAATTAAAGCGCGAGCAGAAACCCCCATTATTGATAAAACCCACAAAGAAGCGGTCATTTTATGGGCTTCTGATGCGGTACGTGATGAAGGCGCTATGATCGCCTTTGGTATGGATATGCTTGGCGTGCAGCCAGTTTGGAATCGACGTGGTATTTTAAAATCGCTGAAACTTATCGAGCTTGATAAAACACGTAACGAGCGTCGAGATATTGTTTTCACCACTTCTGGCTTATTCCGTGATTTATATGCTCAACAATTGGCGTGGTTAGATCGCTCTGTATTGCTGGCATTAGCAGCTAGTAAAAATGTTATTGAGCGTGATCACCCAGCACTTATCAGTGCTTTGCATGCGGCATTAGCACCAGTTGAACATATGCTTTCGCAGCAGAGTCATCACTTTAATGAAAACATAGAAAATAATATGGTTGCGAGTAATTGGCTACGTGAAGCGCAGGCACTCTTGCGAGCGAATAGTAGCATCAGTGCTGAGCTATTAGGTCGTCAGGCAAGTTATCGAATTTTCGGTACCGCGCCAGGTGCGTATGGTGCAGGTATCAACCGTTTGGCTGAGCGTTCTGGTGCATGGCAAGAACGTAAGCAATTAGGCGAAGCGTATATTAAACGTATGAGTCACGCCTATGGTGTACCAAATGAAAATACAGCGATGGGCAGCAATGTGCAAAGCTTGTTTCGCCAACAACTCGCTAACGTAAATAACACCTATTTAGGACGCGCAAGTAACCTTTATGGCTTAATTGATAACAATGATGCCTACGATTATTTAGGCGGTTTAAATTTGGCGATTGAAACCATTGCCGGAGAGCAACCCAATAGCTTTGTTATATCGCATGCCAACAATCAACAGCTATCAATTGACCCTCTGCAAACGGCGTTATTGTCAGAATTACGCGGACGCTTTTTAAATCGACAATGGATACAACCGCTAATGAAGCAAGGTTATGCGGGCGCAAGAACTATGGGCAGTGAGTTCATTGAAAACCTGTGGGGTTGGCAAGCAACAAGCCCAGAAATTATTAAGTCTTGGGTTTGGCAGGATCTAAAAGCCATTTATATTGATGATAGCTTAGAACTTGGCCTTGATGAATTTTTACAAGAAAAGCATAACGTGCATGTGCAAAGTAATATTTTGGCGGTGATGCTTGTGGCGATTGAGAAAGGTTTTTGGCAAGCCAACCAACAAACGCAAACCGAACTTGCTGAGCAATTTGCGAAAAATATTGTTGAGCATGGTATTCCGGGCAGTGGCCATACTCATGCCAACCATCCTATTTATCCATTTATTAAACCTATGTTGTCTGCGTCGCTGCAAAAGCAACTTGATCAGGTGCTTGCTGCGGCAAACCACACGCCAAGCGGGCAACAAGGCTCTGGTGTTCAACATATTCAAGAAATAACTGCGGCAACTAAGCCGTTAAAAGCTAATGAAGTTGTACCTAACAATAGTACGCTTGCAACAGAAGAAAATAATGCTAGTCAGGAAAGTGAACAAGCTCAGTTATTTGAGCAGAAAATTTTAATGCTTGGGTTAATTAGTGTCGTGTTGTTGTTAATACTGTTTGGTTATATTCGAGCGCAACGTCAGTTACCTAAATTGTCGGTTGTTGAGGAGGAAAGTTAGTATGTTATATAGTTTTTCATTAGATATTATGCATTTAATTACCTCTTGGTTGCTTCAACCTGTGGTATGGGGCTTATTGTTTTTTACCGGCTTGGCAATTTATGAATTTGGTTTAGCGTTAGGTGAACGGCTTTCGGTGATACCTGCTTTACAAGCCGCAAAGCAAAAGCAAGCCTTGATCAGTCAAGGTAAAAGACGCATTGAAAGAGCCGACTTTATCACCCGTATTGCGCCTATGTTAGGTTTAATGGGCACGCTTATTCCGTTAGGCCCTGGCCTTTCTGCGCTTGGCTCAGGTGATATCAGTATTTTGACGACTGCGATGACAGTGGCATTTGATACCACCATTATTGGTTTATTCGCCGGTGTTATTGGTTTTATATTGGGACGAATGCGCAGACGTTGGTACGACAATGCGATTGGAGAATTAGAGCGAATAGAAATTGCAGAATCTCTTGCCGATGCTGCTAAACTAACGCCAGTTGTTGAAGTTAATACGTCAGTAAAAACAGCGTAGGGAATGGCAATGAGTGATGCATGGAGAAGTAGCCAATTTGACAGCCAAGACCAAGAGCCGTTAGGGCCGCTTGCTAACTTAATTGACATTATGCTGGTGTTTGCCTGTGGTTTAATTGCCGCTTTGGTGGCGGTAAGGCCCGATTTAGAGCAACACTTTCAAATGAAAAAAGTGGATAATAAAGCCATGATTCAGCCTGTTGACTCGGTGGGCAAGGAAATGACCTCGCCACCAGAAACATTGCAAAATAAATTACAGAGTGAAGAAGGTTACCAAGCCATGGGACAGGTTTATCGCGACCCAGAAACCGGTAAACTGATCTTAATTAGTAACGAATAATAAGAGTAAGATTATGAATAACGAAGAGAAGTTGGCAAATAAAGAACAAAAACATGTTGAGCGCCAAAAAAGAATTAAAGCTGAGGTTGCCGAGCGTGTCGCTCAAGCAACTGAAGAACGTGGTGTATTAGTAGTAATAACAGGTAACGGTAAGGGTAAAAGTACCTCAGGGTTTGGTACGGTTTTACGCGCTATTGGCCATGGCCAACAAGCGGGTATCGTGCAGTTTATCAAAGGTTCGAAATGGGAATGTGGCGAAATGAACATTCTTAAGCAATTTCCGGTTAAACATCATGTTATGGGCACCGGTTTCACATGGGAAACTCAAAGTACCGAAACCGATAAAGCCGCAGCAAAAGTTGCTTGGGAAAAGAGTAAAGAAATGCTCAGCGATGAAACGCTTGATATTGTGTTACTCGATGAAATGACCTACATGGTTAAGTATGGCTACATTGAGCTTGATGAAATAATTGAAGCGTTGAATAACCGTCCTAAAATGCAGCACGTATTGATAACAGGTCGCGCTTGTCACCGTCGTTTGATTGAGTTGGCTGATACGGTATCAGAAGTTCAGCCGATAAAGCATGCGTTTAAAGCGGGTGTAAAAGCGCAGAAAGGTTTGGATTGGTAATTGAGTAGTTAATAACATAATAAAGCTCGTCTAGAGCTTTATTACTGAGCAATCTTAATTCTTCTCACTAAACGTTAAACACTCTATCTTTTACAATTAGATCCATCTAGTCGCGTCTTTGCTTTATTAAATTGCTTACGGGATATTACGTGAAAAAGTTCAACTTCAGTTTTAAAGCCTGAAATATTTGTCATCGAAATTTTACCAGCTCCACCTATATAATCGGCAGTTTTACCTAAAGTTTGTCCCTGCTTAATATCTTGCTTTAATTGATTTAGGGGAATGGCAATTTTATATCCTTCACCCAAAAATAAGGCATAACCATCTATAAGTTGAGATAACCTTAAAAAGCTTTTATATGAGCCTCGACTATTTGGATAGTTCCAACACCACTGCTGTACGTTTATTGCAAATTTATAGTTTTTAACATTCATCACCTTTTCTTTGCTTTCTTTTATAGGAACTAAAAAAACAATTGCAATAAGAGTAATGCTTATCAAGGCTAAGAAAATATACTTTAATCTATTAATTATCATTAAAAATCCTTTTTAATAAATTATATCTCTCAGGTGAGCTAACATATAACAAAAAATATTATAAAATTAACAGAACAGAGTTAACAGGAAACTCACTCAAAAATTAAACGCGCAACTTAAGCAATAGCATTAAGTACAGGTTTACGCAGAATAATCTCAGTCAATTGCTCATGGTGTTGGCAAAAAAGCTTATAAAGCTGCATTTGGTTTTTTGCTCTCACGAGATTGTGCTCAGGGTACTGGGTTTTAAAGTATTGATCGCCATTGAGGTAGTCAGTTAAAAATCGAATACTGAGCATAAATGGCATTAACTTTATGCCAGTAATTAAACTGTGCTGTTCAATTTCAGATAATGTTTCTGAGAAACCATCAAGATATGCTTCAGTAAGTGCTGTTAGGGTATTGAAGTTTATCGACATGTTCGATATTTCAGCACTGTCTTCAGCAATTGACGAACAGCAGCTACGTATCATATCGCCAAAATCATGCATTAAATATCCCGCCATGCAGGTATCTAAGTCTATCACTGCTTTGGGTTTGTGGTTGTCATGACTAAATAACAGGTTATTTATTTTTGTGTCGTTATGGGTAACTCGTAACGGTAAAACGCTATTAAGACTGTTAACTTCTGTGCAGAATTCTTGCTGAGATTTAATATAGCCGATGATTGATGCAGCTTGTTGTTGACGCTCAACACTCGCTTGTTTAATAGCATCTTCGAATTGGGTTAAGCGAGCAGACAAGTTGTGAAAATCGGGAATAATATCAACCAGTAGTTTGCTGTCAAAATCAGTCAATGCAGAGGTAAATTGTGCAAATGCATTGGCTACTAACTTTGCTTGTTCATTGTTTTCGATGGTTTCTATGGTGTAACAGTTTTCAATGCAATGCAGGCTGCGCCAATATTCGCCATTTATATTTACATGATTTTGCATACTTTTGGTTTGATGCTGCCAAATAGGTTGCAGTGCGTATTGGTTTTTAGCGTGTTTTGCTTTTAGGTGTTGGCTAATATAGTCGGCGTTGTTGGTCACTTGCTCAGGTGATTTAAAAACGTGTTTATTTAAGTGCTGTAAAACAAAGCTTTCGTTATTAACTTTTGCTAGATAAGTACTATTGATTAATCCGTTGCCTAGTGGCATTACACTGCAATTTTTTGGGCTGTAACCAAACTCTTCTAAAACTACTGATAGTGCTTCTTTTTCTTGGACTGGGATCATACTTAGCGTGAAAACTCTTAACGTTGAAGGCAACATATGCCTATATTTAAGCATATGTTAAGGCATCGTTGACCAGATGGAAAGGTATACAATTTGCCTGCAGATAGCTGGCTACGTTTCACTTCCTGTTATCGGCAAGCTAATTATAAAACAAGCGCCTGATGTTTCAGAAGTTGTTTGCTCTGATGAACTTTCTGTTGATAGGCTAGGCTGCCTGTTTCTTGCGTGAATAGAACCATTGTGCCAATGAATGATTTTGGCAGTTATTGCTAAACCTAAACCAAAGTGTCCTAGTTCGCGTGACCGATCTACGTCGAGTTTTACGAAAGGGTCGAAAATACTATCGATACTTTCTTCTGGAATACCTTTGCCGTCATCCTCAACGGTGATGAAAAGGTGGTTATTTTTTTGATAAGTAGAAATAGTGACTTGGCTTTGTGCATATTGCACGGCGTTGCCTAACAAGTTTTGAATAGCTCGGTAACACCAATGAAAATCAAGTGACAATTTAACCTGTTGTTTAACAAATTCAGCACTGGCTTGGTACTTCAGTTCAACGTTATGCTGCTCAGCAAGAGATTGAAAATCGGCGTTGATGCTATTGAAGAAGTCATTAATATTAACTAATTCACGTTTTAAGCGAAAACCTTGGCGTTCCATACCCGCATATTCTAAAAACGCTGTTGTCATGTCTTCCATGCGGGTTAATTCTGTTTCCATACGTTCAAGGTAATGATTTTTTTTGTCGATATCTTGGGTGTCGATAGCGGCTTCTACGCCAAAGCGTAAGCATGACATTGGCGTGCGAATGTCATGCGACATACTACGGGCAAGAATTTTGTTATCAGCGACGAGTTTTTCAATTTGCGTTGCCATGCGGTTAAAGCTGTTTTCCAACAAACTAATATATGAAAAACGGCTTATTGGCATACGCGCAGTTAAGTTGCCTGCACCTATTTTTGCGGCGGTATTTGTCAGTAAAAATAATCGACGAGTTAATGGAAATAACCATGCTAACAAAATGGCACAAACGCCCATGTAGAGTGTTGCGGTTAATATCATATTAATATTTTGGTTATCAACAACTGGCAGTGGCAGAGAAAGTTGAATGATATATTCAGGATGCGCTGAAAGTTGTTTTAATAGGTAAGGTTGCGTTTCTGAGGCCAGTAATAAGCCACCGGTTTGTGTTAGTTGGCTGGTTAATTCTTGCGGTAGGGCAATATTTTCACTTTTATCTAACTGCAATGAAATTTGAAACTGCTGATTAAGTGCTTGGCTTGCTTTGGTTAATGCAGCAACAGGTAGTTCGGATAGCTGCTGATCAAAGCCTTCAATTAGCTGATGGTAAACCGCATATTCATTTTGTTCATCAACAGGGGCTTGTTTTGCAACAATTTTATCGAGCCCCCAAGTAATAATAAATAGCGAGCCGATGACGGTTAAAATGATACTAATATATAAACGGCGCATGGCTAAGAACTAGGCTGCTCATCATTGTTCCAAGCATCGGCAACAAATAGGTAACCTTTACCCCAAACGGTTTTAAATTTTCGAGGTTTTTGCGGATCGTCGTTAAATATTTTTCGTAAGGTAGAAAGCATGACATCAAAGCGACGATCTTGGCCATCATATTCACGATTTTTCAGTGCTTTAAATACTGTATCTCGGTCAATAACTTCACCAGCATGACTCGCTAAGAAACATAAGAAGGCGAATAAACTGGTTGATAACTCAACTTCTTTGCCTTGGTAAGTAACACGGTTGGCTTCGATATTAATTAATAAATCGCCATGTTGAATATCAGATGACACTGCAACCGCTGGTGTGGTTTGCTTTAAAGCGCCTGCTATTCTGGCTAGTAGAGCACGTGGGCGTACAGGTTTAATAACATAGTCGTTTGCACCTGCTTCTAAGCCGATAACTTCGTCGAATTCGTCAGCACGAGCCGTTAACATTATGATAGGCGTTTGTAGTTTTTGGCGAATTTGTCGGCATACTTCAATGCCGTTTAAGCCCGGTAGCATTACGTCAAGCAATACTATGTCGGCAGCAAATGAATCTAACGTTGCCATAACTTCGTCACCACGAGTGCAGTGTTTAACAATAAAACCTTGCTCGGTTAAATATTCACGTACCCAATCACCTAAGGTTAAATCGTCTTCCACGAGTAAAATTTGTTTTGCTTCAGTCATAAAATATTCTCTTAAAATATGCGCCAGCGACGTTTTCTTGGCGATGCTTTGTGAACCCAACTTACTTCGATGCTAGTTTCTGCTATCACTTTATCAAAGTCATAGGCAATAAGTTGATACTGCATGGTTTTATTTGATTCAAATTCAAAGCTGATACTGTTCTGTTTTTGATTGAACCAACAGTCTAAGGCTTCTTTTTTACCGACTTGATAAATGCAATAATTGCCCATAATTGGCGCTTGCCATGTAAAGGTGACTGTTGCAAAGCATTGTCGTCCTTGCGTTAAGGTAATGCATTTTGCTGGTAAAACAGAAAACGCTGAATTAACAGTAAGTTCTGCTGGGGTAACATTGGTATTTTCATTAGGCACAGTAACTTGCTGCGCAGAAGCGCTAACTAAGTTGCCGAGATAACAGGCTAATAAGACAATTCCTTTGTCCCATTTAGAAAACATAGATCACTCCAAGCTTCACTTTCGCTAAATCTTGGGTGTCAACTAATGGGCTGTCTTTGGTGCTGTCAGAATAGTGGCTATAAGTTACACCACCGGCAAAAGACCAACTGGTTGAAATAGGGTGTTGTGCAAATAATTCAAGTTGTACCCGGTAACCTGCATTTGCTTCGTAATATGCTCTATCTGGTGTTACTTCAGAAGAGTTAACACCATAAAAGTAATCCATCACTTTTTCAGAATAATGGGTATAGCCGCCACTTAAATAAATATCCCAATTTCGATAGGGCAGCATATACGTATATAGCACATCAACCACCCAACCATTTGAGTCACTTAATGGCGCTAAAGTTGCAAAATCAACTGAGAGTGAAGAATTAGAATGGTAACGGGTATAGCGCAAACCAACACCTTCACCTGCGTTTCTGTCGCTAAGACCTACTAACGTAGGAATAGGTTTATCGGCATCATCAATAATATCTTCAGGCTGATAGCCAAAGAGGTAGGTTTTACTGATGATGTCCAATTCCCATTTGGGTGTAACGACTAACTGGTAGCCAAGCTCAGCGCCTTGTAGCGATACTCTTCTATGGTTAGATTGAATAAAAAAACCTTTATAGTAAACATCTAACAGTATGCCTGCACCAAAGTAATCGAAAACTTCTTCTTGGTCATGTCCAGCCAATAATGATGGGTTATAGGTAACAAAAATATTGCCCATTGCTTGCCAGCTGAAAGTTTCATTAAAAACAGTGGTTTCGTTCTCAGGAATTTTTTCATTCGAAAAGCTTGGCAAAGCTGTAATGAGTAGCAAACTGCACAATAGGTACTTGAGCATCATTGATTTCCCATCGTATTAAGTTGAGATCTTGAATATTTATTTTTCATGCTTAATGTATTTTTTATTGTTCGCATATTATTTTTATTTTTTATTTTTGATTCATGATTATGAAAATATTTATCGTAAATTTAGTTACTTACTTTGCTGCTATTAAGCTTAGTCAAATAATTTCTAAATAAACATCTTAGTGTCATATCACTAAACTTGATAGTGGTGAGTATGTTATCAAATGTAACTATCAGGCGTTAGTTTCCTTGATGGATAAAGTGTTTAAAAAATGTAAGAAAGCCTAATCTAATGAAACGTTTCTTTGGTTTTATTGTCGTGACTTTATTGTCGTGGGTTTAATTCGCATGCTTATGAGCAAGGCGTTTTAAGGTATCAACAATATCGGATGAGTGTTTATATGCAAGTACGATTTCTCGGGTTAATTGCAGACCATCAATTGGCCTAAATACCACATCACTTTGGTTAATTATTTCTGCATGGGCAGGTAAAAATGCACAGCCAATACCTGCATGCACTAAGCCTATCGCGTAGTCTATGGTGGTGATTTTTGCCCGAATATCTAAGCTTATGCCTGTTAGCGCTAGCGTATCTTGTAGGTTATTCCAGGCACTACACGGGGTGCGCTGAATAAACGGTAAACCATCAAGTTGTTTTAGTGTTACTGCGTCATTAAGCGCAAATATGTGGTCATATGGCAGCGCGAGTAAGTAGTCTTCTTGCCACATGTCAATATAGTGTTCACCGTCTTTTAATTCATCTTTGAGAATAATGCGGGCGTCAACATTTTCTAAATGCGGTACTAAGGTGAGTTCAACCTCAGGTTGTGCGGCGGTAAAATCTTTCAGCAACAAGCTCATTCTTTCAACACCTAAACCCCGAGTAACTCCTAAGTTAAATGCTTGTTTATTTGCCTTTTCAGTGAAAATAGTTTTTATTGCACCAGCTTGCCCGAGTAGTTGTTTTGCTAATGGAAAGAGCTTATCACCATGTTCTGTTGGGGTTACACCACGAGCATGCCGCTTAAATAGCTGTACGCTAAGTTGTTGTTCTAACTGTGCTATTGCTGATGATATTGAAGGCTGTGCAATGAAGCACGACTTTGCCGCAGCGCTGAAGCTTTTCAGCTCATAAACCGAAGTGAAATAATAAAGTGATTTTAAGTCCATAGGGCAATTTGTTTATCTGGGTATAGGAAAAAACTATAGCAGATAAAGAAAAAGAATATTTTAACTTTAACTAATATTTGCTTATTATTTTTGCACTTTATTATTCACCCGCTAAAAAATAGGTAAATACATGTCTAGTTCAAGCAGTGCTAACCGTCCTTCATTTAAATGGGAAGATCCACTTTTATTCGATTCTTTATTGTCTGAAGAAGAGCGAATGATCCGTGACAGTGCCCACCAATATTGCCAAGAAAAGTTGATGCCACGTGTGCTGGAAGCTAACCGCAATGAAGTGTTTGACGTAGAAATTATGCGTGAACTCGGAGAGCTAGGCTTGCTAGGGGCAACATTGCCTGAAAAATATGGCTGTGCAGGCGTTAACTACGTAACTTATGGTTTAGTCGCTCGTGAAGTTGAGCGTGTTGATAGTGGTTACCGCAGCGCGATGAGTGTGCAGTCGTCATTAGTGATGCACCCCATTTATGCCTACGGTAGTGAAGAGCAACGGATGAAATACTTGCCGAAATTAGCAACCGGTGAATATATTGGTTGTTTTGGTTTAACTGAGCCGAATTCAGGCTCAGATCCTGCCAGTATGACGACTCATGCCACTGCTGTTGAAGGTGGCTACCGTATGACAGGTAATAAAATGTGGATCACCAATTCACCTGTTGCCGATATTTTTGTTGTTTGGGCAAAACTTGATGGTGTTATCCGTGGCTTTGTTTTAGAAAAAGGCATGGAAGGGTTAAGCGCGCCTAAAATTGAGGGTAAGTTTTCATTACGTGCATCGATCACTGGTGAAATCGTGATGGACAACGTTTTCGTACCAAGCGAGAACATGCTTCCTAATGTTAAAGGTTTATCTGGTCCATTTGGCTGTTTGAACAAAGCGCGTTACGGTATTGCTTGGGGCGCGTTAGGTGCGGCAGAATTCTGTTGGCATGGTGCACGTCAATATACCCTTGACCGTGAACAGTTTGGACGCCCATTAGCGGCAACACAATTAGTACAAAAGAAACTAGCTGATATGCAAACGGATATCACCACTGGACTATTTGCTTGTTTACAAGTGGGCCGATTAATGGATTCAGGTCAATTAGCACCTGAAGCTATTTCACTGATCAAACGTAACTCTTGTGGCAAAGCTTTAGAAATTGCCCGCATTGCTCGTGATATGCATGGTGGTAATGGTATTGCTGATGAGTTCCATATTATTCGTCATATGATGAACCTTGAAGCCGTTAATACCTATGAAGGTACGCATGATATTCATGCCCTGATATTAGGTCGAGCGCAAACCGGCTTACAGGCTTTCTTCTAAAGTTAACCATAATTAAAGGCGTATTAATCATACGCCTTTTGTTTATCAGCTTAACGAAATTTCCGCTAATAATATTCAAAAATCACAATTTCCACTGGAGATATGATGTCTGATCGTAATCAATTGGTGAAAGAAAATTTTATCAATTTTGTTCGTGCACAAACGCTACCGCAATCCTCGATTAATTTAACTCCAAGCGATGTCGGCTTATCTTCGACAGATGTTATCGACTTGTTCGAAACTCAGGCTATGAGTCGTCATTTAGATTTACAGTCACGGGTAATGCAAAAGAAAGGGCAAAGCTTTTATACCATAGGCAGTTCAGGGCATGAAGGTAATGCAGCCTATGCGAAAGCTTTTCGTCCAACAGATATGGCATTTTTACATTATCGCAGTGGTGCTTTTGTTATCCAACGTGGTAAGCAAGTGCCGGGGCAAACTTCGCTATATGACATGTTGTTATCATTTGCGGCTTCGAAAGACGATCCTATTTCCGGTGGACGCCATAAAGTGTTGGGCAGTAAAGCGCTGTCTATTCCGCCACAAACCAGTACCATAGCTTCTCATTTACCGAAAGCGATGGGTGCAGCTTATAGCATTCCACTTGCGAAACGCTTAGCACATCAAGGTGAAATTCCTGATGACGGTGTGATTATTTGTAACTTTGGTGATGCATCTTCAAATCACTCAACAACCCAAGGTGCGATTAACAGCACCGCATGGGCGGCATATCAATCTATTCCTATGCCGATTGTGTTTGTTTGTGAAGATAATGGCATTGGTATTTCAACCTCAACACCTGATGGTTGGATTGCTGCTAATTACCAGAATAGAGCCGGGCTAACTTACCTGTATTGTGATGGTTTAAATATTTTAGACACTTATCAAACCGCAAAAGAAGCAGAGCGTATTGCACGTGAAATGCGTAAACCAGTATTCTTACATGTTCGAACGGTGCGTTTGTTAGGGCATGCGGGTTCTGATGCTGAGTTTGTTTATCGTGATATGGCAGATATTACCGCCACTGAATTTCAAGACCCACTGTTACACACAGCGCGTATTATTTTAGAAAATAATATCTTAACGCCTGATGAGCTAATCAATATTTATCAGCAAGTAGAACAACGTATTGCTGTAGTTGCTGAAAATGCCGCAGGTAAAGAAAAACTCACGTCTGCCGACTCAGTTATGGCCAGTATTGTGCCGGATATTGCCAAAGCACGAAGTTCCGTTGTTGTCAGTGCAGAGCAGCGTGGCGAAATTTTTAGGCATGAAAAGCATAATCTTAAGAAAAAACAGCACTTAGCTAAATTGATTAACTGGGCATTAATGGACTTAATGGCTGAGTATCCAAACATTGTTATGTGTGGTGAAGATATTGGTAAAAAAGGTGGCGTTTATAATGTTACCGCTAAGCTTTGTGAGCGTTTCAGTAAGAATAGGGTGATTAATACCTTACTAGACGAACAAACTATTTTGGGCACCGCCATTGGTCTTGCCCATAATGGCTTTTTACCTATTCCTGAAATTCAATTTCTAGCTTATGTGCATAATGCCGAAGATCAAATTCGTGGTGAAGCAGCGACGTTGCCGTTTTTCTCTAATGGCCAATTTACTAACCCTATGGTTATTCGTATTGCTGGCTTAGCTTACCAAAAAGGTTTTGGTGGTCATTTTCATAATGATAATTCTTTTGCTGTTTTTCGTGATATTCCTGGATTAATTATTGCCTGCCCATCAAATGGTGCAGACGCCGTGGAAATGATGCGCAGCAGTGTGCGTTTAGCGCAAGAGCAACAACGTATGGTGGTGTTTTTAGAGCCGATTGCTTTATACATGACTAAAGATTTGCATCAAGAAGGCGATGGTTTGTGGACTCATGAATATCAGGCTCCAGCATTGTCAGATAACAATATTGATTTAGGTGTTAAGGTTGCTGGCTCAGGCAAGCAGTTATGTATTTTAACTTACGGCAATGGCTATTATTTATCACGCCAAGCGCAGGAACAACTTTCAGCTCAAGGTATTGATGTTCGTGTTGTTGATTTACGTTGGTTAGCACCGCTTGATGAAAAAGGTATTTTGGCACAGGTTAATGATTGTGAAAGTGTACTTATTGTTGATGAATGTCGTCAAACCGGCTCAATCAGTGAAGCGCTAGTGACTTTGATTCATGAGCAAGCTGAAACGTTGCCTAAAATTAAGCGAGTTACCGCCAGTGATAGTTTTATTCCTTTAGGCGCGGCTGCTTATGAAGTGCTGCCATCGGTTGAAAATATAGTGACAGCGGCTACGGAGATTTGCCAATGAGTTCATCAGTAGAACAGTCAGTAAAAAAGAAGCAACGCGCAGTGGTTATTTGTCCTGGCCGCGGTACGTACAATAAAGAAGAGTTAGGTTACTTACAGCGCTTACACAGCGATAAAACAGAAATTATTTCTTTGATAGATGATTATCGTGATAGTCAGGGACAAATGAAGGTTTCTGAGCTAGATGGCATGGATAACTATAGTATGCGAGTGCATACCGCTGGAGAAAATGCCTCAGCACTTATTTATGCTTGCGCGCTATCAGATTACCAAACGATTAATAAAGAAGAGTTTGATGTTGTTGCCGTTACAGGTAACTCCATGGGCTGGTATATCGCCTTAGCGGTTGCTGGCGCATTAGCCCAGCCACAAGCAATAGAATTAATTAATACCATGGGTTCAATGATGACTAACGGCTTGGTCGGCGGTCAGATGATTTATCCAATTATTAACGATGACTGGCAAATTGATGCAGAAAAAGAACAGCAAGTGATGCAATGGCTAGCCGAAGTAAATCAAGATAGTGCTTGTGATGTGCATGTTTCTATTAACTTAGGTGGCTACATTGTTTTTGGTGGTAATAAAGCAGGCTTGAAAGCGTTAGAAGCCGTATTGCCTGTTGTGCAAGACAGGTATCCGATGAACTTGTTTAACCATGCTGCTTTTCACACGCCATTGCTAAAAGATGTTTCTAAGCAAGCAATGGAGCAACTTTCAGCCGATATGTTTTCAACTCCGAAAGTGCCTCTTATCGACGGCTTAGGGCAAGTATGGCAACCTTACAGTTGCGATACCAAGCAACTTTATAATTACACCCTAGATACGCAAGTGGTAGCGCCATATAACTTTTCGAAAGCAATTGAAGTAGCGATTAAAGAGTTTGCTCCCGATAAGTTAATTATTCTAGGACCAGGGGCAACATTAGGCGGCGCTGTTGCGCAAAGTTTAATTGCTCATCAATGGCTAGACTTGCAAACCAAAGCTGACTTTATTGCCCAACAGAAACAAGATCCGTTTATTCTTGCGATGGGATTAAGTGAACAGCGTAAGTTAGTTGTTGAATAAAAGAAGATAAAACACTGGGTATAAAATAAAAAATGGCTGAATATTTTTTTATTTTATACAATAGGCGTTAGATATTTCCGTTTTGAGCTAAATAATGACAACAAGCCGTAAAAAAAATGAAGCAGAATTAATTTTAGCATTTAAAGCTTTGTTAAAAGAGCAATGCTATGGTTCGCAAAGCCAGTTGGCTGATGCGCTTGCTGAGCAAGGCTTTAAGAATATGTCGCAAGCGAAAATATCCCGTTTGTTATCTAAACTTGGCGCTGTAAAAATGCGTAATGCCAGTGAGCAAGTGGTTTACATTCTACCTGACGAACTTGCTGTGCCCAAATCAAAGCAAGCCATTCAATCTGTCGTTATTAGTGTTAAACACAATAATATGCAGATTATTTTAAAAACAGGTATTGGTGGCGCACCGCTAATTTCAAGAATGTTAGACAGTTTAGGTGAGTCGACAGGCATTCTCGGCACATTAGCCGGCGATGACACGATATTTATCGCACCAACGGATGTAAATCGTATTGGTGAAATAACTAAAGAAATTAGCTTATTGCTCGGTGTTTCAACACAAAGTTAGTTTTAACTATTTAAAACATTACGACCGAAAAGGGTGAACAATGATTGTTTACCCTTTTTATGTTCAGGATGAACGGTATATCGCGGGTGCATGGATGCGCAAGAGCGTGTATGTTCAGGGTGAACGGTCAGTTTTTTTGTTCCTGACAAAAACTAAGTACCTACATCCATGTAGGCAATATCTCGGGTGTATGCTCGTTCTTAATCATTCGTGCTCGTATTATCAAAAATATATCGAGACTTACTATAAAAAGGCTGTTCAGGGCGTAAAATAGTATTCTTGATATCGGCAGCTGAATTCATATTTGCTAGCCTCAAAGGTTCAAAGCAAAAAGCACCATGTTTTTGATAGCAGTAATTACTTTTACCCATTTGGCTTCCATCAATATAATTTGCCGTGTATAGAATTAAGCAGGGTTGGTCTGAATATAGGGTTAAACGTCGGCCGGATTCGGGATCAACAGCTTGTGCGGAAAAACTATTACCTGAAATAGCATCATTAGTTGTTAGCCAATAGTTATCAAAACCTTTAGCGATTTTTACCTGTTCATCGTTACTGTCAATATTTTCACTTAATGCTGTTGAGTTGCTAAAGTCATGCGCAGTGTTGGCAACATTTCGTATTTCTCCCGTTGGATAAATACGCTCATCCATCGGCAAAAAGTGGTCAGCATTTAATTGCACTAAATGCTTAGATACATTGCCAGCGTTATGGCCAGCAAGGTTAAAATAACTATGTTGGGTAAGATTCACAACCGTAGTTTTGTCTGTACTAGCGAAATACTCAACTGATAATTCATTGGTTTTATTTAAGCTATATTTAACCGTAAAAGTGACATTGCCGGGGAAGCCGTTGTCTCCATCAGGGCTAGTGTGCCTTAAGGTTAAACTAGCTTCCGCGTCGGAAAGCTCTGTTGTTGCTTGCCAAAGCTGTTTATTAAGGGCATTAACGCCGCCATGTAGTTGGTTGTCATTGTTGTTAATGCTGAGCTGATAAGTTTTATCTTCAATGACTAATTCACCTTTATCTATTCGTCCAGCATAACGGCCAATGACTGCACCTAAATAATATGCGTCTGCTTCATACGCTTTTACATCATCGTAACCAAGAACAATATCGGCAGAAACTTGGTTTTTATCTAAAGTTTCTAAAGCAACAATAATAGCACCGTAATTGCTGATTTTAATGCAAAGTCCATCGGCATTCGACAATGTATAAAGTTGTGCATTTTCGCCAGAGCTTAGTGTGCCAAAATCGCTTTGAATAATAGATAAGTGCTTATTTGAAGTTTCGCTAGGCATACATTTTTCATTTTAGAGTGCTTAAGTAACAAGACTATAACAAATGCATTTATAAGATTACTAGCGCTTGAGAAATGATTACCAGAGTTATAAAGGGGGAGAAGCTAAGCAACAGCTAAAAAATTAACTATTGCTTGAATATGTTAGTGGCTGCGATTTGCTGCAATATGAGCGAGTGAAATAAGTGCTTGTTTATGCTCTGATTCAGGTAAGTTAGTTAAAGCATTAATCGCTTTGTCGGCTTCTTGCTCTGCTTTTTTCTGAGTATATACTAATGAGCCAGTTTGCTTCATTGCGGCAAGGATCTCTTCAAGGTGGTCCATACCATCGCCATTTTTAATTGCGCTATGAATCAAAGCGCTTTGTTGCGCATTGCCATGTCTCATTGCGTAAAGTAGCGGTAATGTCGGTTTCCCTTCAGCTAAGTCATCACCAACATTCTTACCCATTTCTTGCGCATCTGCGGTGTAATCCATAATGTCGTCAACTAACTGAAATGCCGTACCTAAATGCTTGCCGTAATTAAGCATCGCCATTTCTGTTTCATTATCTTGATTAGCGATTACTGCAGCTAGGCGTGTTGCGGCTTCAAATAACTTAGCGGTTTTGCAGTAAATTACCTGCATGTAACTTTCTTCAGTGGTGTCGGGGTCATTACAGTTCATTAACTGCAATACTTCACCTTCGGCGATAATATTAGTCGCATCTGAAAGTATATTCATAACTTGTAAGTTGTTAAGCTCGCTCATCATTTGAAATGAACGAGAATATAAAAAGTCACCTACTAATACACTGGCACTATTGCCAAACATGGCATTTGCTGTTTCACGGCCTCGACGCATATTAGACTCATCTACTACATCATCATGAAGTAATGTAGAAGTATGAATAAATTCGATAATAGCGGCGAGTTGTAAATGTTCACTGCCTACGTAACCCATAGCTCTTGAAGCTAGTACGGTTAGAAGAGGGCGCATGCGTTTGCCGCCGCCATTAACAATATAAATACCTAACTGATTGATTAAGGCAACGTCTGAATGGAGCTTCGAAAAGATAAGGTCGTTGACCGCTGTCATGTCTTGTTGAGTCAAAGATTGGATGTTTTTGATATTCATAAAGCGTAACGAGCTGCCTTTCATGTTATAGTGTACAAAATATTTCAGAGCTAATTTTACACGAAATTCATAATGATAGAAGTTTTCTAAGTGATAAGTTTTCACTTAAGTAATTATTATAATAAATCATTACTTTTATGCTTGCTCTATCAGATATCTTCGCGTAGAATTCGCGCCCTATAATTTTAAATTTAAGCGTCATCTCATAGATAGTGACGCAGTACGGAGTAGCTATGTACGCGGTATTCCAAAGCGGTGGTAAACAGCATCGTGTAACTGAAGGCCAAACAGTTCGTTTAGAGAAAATTGAACTTGAAATTGGTGCGGCAGTAGAATTCGAAAACGTTTTAATGATCGCCGATGGCGAGAACATCAATGTAGGTGCACCTTACATTGCTGGTGGTAAAGTTGTGGCAGAGGTTGTAACTCAAGGTCGCGCTGATAAAGTTAAAATTGTTAAATTTAAACGTCGTAAGCATTCACGTAAATCAGCTGGCCATCGTCAATGGTTTACTGAAGTGAAAATTACTGGCATTAACGGCTAATTAGGAGCGATTTACAATGGCACATAAGAAAGCTGCAGGTAGTACACGTAACGGTCGTGATTCAGAAGCTAAACGCCTAGGTGTTAAGCGTTTTGGTGGCGAAGCTGTTTTAGCAGGTAACATTATTGTTCGTCAACGTGGTACTAAATTCCACGCTGGTAACAACATGGGTATCGGTAAAGACCACACTCTATTTGCTTTATCCGACGGTAAAGTACAATTTGAAGTTAAAGGTCCTAAAAACCGTAAGTTTGTAAGCATTATCGCTGAATAATAGCTTTTAAACTTAAAAAACCCTGCTGTTATGCAGGGTTTTTTTTTGCACTGAAATAATTTATATCAATCAAATTAACTAAGTGCTCTTTTTAAATGGCCTAAATCTCCAATAACATCGTTGCTTTCATTCCCAATAGCCAGCTATTGGTCTATCTAGCGTCTTGTTCTTGAAAATTTATCCTCATTAAAATTTGACCTATTAATTAATTTGATTGGTATTAATTGTTAATTTTTGTATAAAAAATGACTTTGTTCAAACTTAATTAAGCAAAATCATTTATAATAGTTCGCAGAAATAAAGTTTTGGAGTGTTTTAAAACACCATGAAATTCGTAGATGAAGTAGAAATTCGCGTAGAGGCTGGTGACGGCGGTAACGGTTGCGCTAGTTTTCGTAAAGAAAAGTACATTGAGTTCGGTGGCCCAAATGGTGGCGACGGCGGTGATGGCGGTGACGTTTACTTAGTTGCTGATGAAAGTTGGAATACCTTAATCGATTATCGCTTCGAAAGGTTTCATCGAGCAAAGCGTGGTGAAAACGGCAAAAGTCGCGACTGTACCGGTAAAGGCTCTGATGATTTATTACTAAAAGTTCCAGTAGGCACTCGTGTCGCTGATGTTGATACTGGTGAGCAATTAGGTGATTTAACTCAGCACGAACAAAAATTACTTGTCGCTAAAGGCGGCTGGCATGGCTTAGGTAACTCACGATTCAAAAGTAGTACTAACCGCGCTCCTCGTCAAAAAACAGACGGCACGCCAGGTGAAATTCGTAACTTAAAACTTGAGTTATTATTACTTGCCGATGTAGGTTTATTAGGTTTACCAAATGCGGGTAAATCGACGCTTATACGCAGTGTTTCTGCGGCTAAACCTAAAGTGGCTGACTATCCGTTTACTACCTTAGTACCTAATTTAGGTGTAGTGCGTTTAGACTCTCAGCGTAGCTTTGTTATTGCTGATATCCCTGGTTTGATTGAAGGTGCAGCTGACGGTGCTGGTTTAGGAACTCAGTTTCTTAAGCATTTAGAACGTTGTCGTATATTGCTACACGTTGTTGATGTGATGCCTGCTGATGGCTCTGATCCGCTTGAAAATGCTCAAACTATTATTAGTGAACTTGAAACTCATTCTGTCGAACTAGCGGGTAAACCACGCTGGTTGGTATTTAATAAGTTAGATTTGATGCTGGAAGAAGAGGCTAAAGAAGTCACTGAACGCATTATTGAAGGCTTGGGTTGGGACGGTGAAGTTCGCAGCATTTCTGCTTTTAATCGAACTGGTACTGAAGATCTTTGTCAAGGTGTGATGAGTTTCATTGAAGCCTTGCCGCCAGAGGAAGAAGAAACTCCTATTGATGGTAAAACCGTTGAGTTTAAATGGGATACCTATCATGAAGATGCGATGGCTGATTTAACCGACGATCTTGATGATGAAGATTGGGATGAAGATGACTACGATGTTGAAGTAGAATATAAACGTTAGTAAGAGTTTTTATTCATCGACTTTTATTAAGTCTTCATTTTAAAAGGTGCATTTGTATAATTACATTTGCGCCTTTTTTGTTGCCTTTAATCACGTATAATATTTTGATATTGAGTTAATCTAAAAATAAAAAGAGTGATTATGACCATACTATCTATGATTGTGGCACATGCTGATAACAGAGTTATTGGCAAAGATAATGATATGCCATGGCATTTACCAGCAGATCTTGCCTATTTTAAAAGAACGACACTGGGTAAGCCGATTATTATGGGACGAAAAACCTATGAATCGATTGGTCGACCTTTGCCTGGTCGCAAAAATATTGTTATTTCGCGTGATGACGAGTATCGAGCAGAAGGTGTTGAAGTTGTTGGCTCTGTGGAAGCTGCATTAGCATTAGTAAGTGATGTTGAAGAGGTAATGGTGATTGGTGGAGGTGCAATATATAAACACTGCTTGCCGGCTGCACAACGCCTTTATATTACCCATATTGATGCCAATATTGTTGGCGATACTTATTTTCCTGAGTATGACCTTAATGAGTGGCAGTTAGCTGTAAGTGAGGTTAAAGCTGCCGATGAGAAAAATAATTACCAATTACGTTTTAACGTTTACGAACGAAATTTGTAATCAGTTATTTAATTATTTTTTGACATAAAAAAGAGCGCTGATAGCGCTCTTTTTATTTTCGAAGAAACTTAATATTCGAATAAGTAATTATGCTCTTAGAATATTTACAGTTTGAACTCTTGTACTGATTGCTGCAACTCTTCTGCTAAGCGAGCAACTTCACTACTCGATTCAGCTGTTTGTTGTGAACCTGCTGATGTTTGTTCAGCAATGGCAACAATTGACTCTAGGTTTTCACTGATTTCATGTGCTACAACACTTTGCTCTTCAGCAGCGGTCGCAATTTGTGAACTACGGTCAAAGGCTTCATGAACTGCGTGAGTAATAGTGTCGAGAGCTTGTTCTGCTTGTACACTTTGCTCAACACAATTTGATGCTTGCTTTTTACCGGTATCCATAACGGAAACGGCTTTTTCAGCACCACCTTGTAGCACTTCAATCATATTTTGAATTTCTTGTGTCGATTCCTGTGTGCGACTAGCAAGTGTTCTAACCTCATCAGCAACAACAGCAAAGCCTCGACCTTGTTCACCGGCACGAGCAGCTTCGATGGCAGCATTTAATGCTAATAAGTTCGTTTGCTCTGCAATTCCACGAATAACATCAAGAATACCACCGATAGAGGCGCTGTCCTGTTGTAATTTATTGATAACTTGAGATGCTGATTCAACTTCATTCGCTAGTAACTCGATAGTTTCACGGTTACGGCCAGAAATGACTTTCACACGCTCTGCTTCATCATCGGCTTGTTTAATTTCACCTAGGGCATCGTTGGCACTTGAAAGTACGCTTTGTGAAGTGCTGCTCATTTCAGTAGTAGCTGATGCAGCTTGTTCTACTTGAGTGCGTTGCTCTTCAATAGCCGTTGTACTTTGTGCTGTTACTGCAGATGTTTGTTCTGCGGCAGTTGCCAGTTGCGTTGAACGGCTAACAATACTTTGAATTAAGTTTCGTAAGCTATCAATTAGCAAGTTACAGTTACGTGATAATTGTGCAAATTCATCGTTACCACTTTCGTCTAATTTACGTGACAAATCACCTGAAGCGACAACATTAAGCATTTCGTTAACACGGCTTAACGGGCGAGTGATACTGGTCAGTGTGATCCAAGCAATAACTATCGCTAGTACGATTGATATGATTGTAATAACAAGTGTGTTTCGAGTACCTGCCGATACAGAGTCTTCAACTAATATGCCGGTAGCAATTGTTGTTTTATTCGCAAGCTCTACTTGTGCTGCTAGAATTTTATTTGCGCTACTAATACCGTCTTCTGCCGCCTTTAGGCTAACAGTTGCTGCAGCTATTGCATTTAACTGGTTATCTTTATTGGCAAAGATTTTATCGTTACCTGTGATATAGCTTTCTAATTCAGAAAAACTGGATGTTAGCTCTTCTGCTACTTCAGACACTCCCTGCTGATTCAACTCACTTGTGACGTCATTAACAGAATTGATAATATCGCTAAAAGAGTTTTTTACTTCACCAGCAACTAAATTTGCAGATTGCTGTTCAATGATTTCACGATATTCGAAGGCTGAACTTACCATACTGTTTAGCAGAGTTTCTAAACGTTCGGCTAAGCCAACTGCTCGCTGTAGTTTTGTATCAGCTAAATCATGGTCGGCAAGGTCGAGTAAAATAGTCGCTGTATCATCAGCTTTCTCTTCAATAATATCGATTTTATCGATAAGTGTTGTCTGCTGTTCAATCGCTAACCTACGGTTACTGATAACACTATCAATTTCGTTTTCTAAATTATTGTAGACCGAATCTAGCTTACGTAAATTTCCGATTAAGCTTGCCTCATCTTTAACGATATTTTTTAAACTCTTTAACTGAGTTCTAAAATCGGCTTTGTCGTTATTATATGCCGTACGGTTATTTGCAAGGGGCGCTAATTCGCTTTGGTAATACGCACGTAGCGTTAAGTTGCCTATTTCTGTTAGATCGTTCGCGAGCCTATTACTTCCTTTTAACGTAGGTATCGCAAGTTCATTTTGCTGTTTCGTGGCATTGCCAATAGTATCTAAACTATTCCATGATATTACGCTGGTTAAAATGAGTAAAAGTGAAATAACGGTGAAGCCACCGATTATTTTCATTGCTACAGTTAATTTCATAGATCCCACCAATATATAAATTAAATTATGTACAGACTAATTAAAAAAGCGTGCTTTATTAACGTAATTAATCATTAATTATTATTAGACTACAAGGAAAACATATAAGTCTTCACGCTAGTATAGCAAGCTAAGCAACATTTTAAACAGCAGACGTCAGCTATCTTTATGTTTTATGGGCTTGTTCAGTAAAAAATACTTTATCAGACCATCTTAAAATAGATAAGTGGTGACCCCAAACACAACCTGTGTCGAGAGCATAAATATTACTTGGTTGACAGTTGCCCATTAACGCAGCCCAATGACCAAATAGCCATTGGGTATTGTTTTTTATATGTTTAAATTCAAACCAGGGAGTTAATCCCTTTGGCGCTTGGCTTAAGTTTTCTTTGCATTCGAAATCTAAACTGCCGTCGTTATGGCAATAGCGCATACGTGTCAGGGCGTTAATAGTGAAGCGAAACTGAGAAATTTCATCGTTAGCATTTTCCCAACTTATTGGTTGAGAGCCGTACATATGCTTAAGCCAATACTTGAATTCAGGTGAAACTAGGTGCTTATGAGCAATATCAGCTTGTTTCAATGCTATTGTTGGCGTCCATTGTGGTGACAACCCAGCATGGCTCATATAAGTTTCTTCACCCGGCACTTTTTGTATAAGAGGTTGGCTAATTAACCAATGAAGTAGCTCTTCAGCATCAGGCGCTGATAATAGTGTAGAGAGCTGATCTTGTGCTTTTACTTTTTTTAAACCGTGAAAAACTGAGAGTAAATGTAAGTCATGGTTGCCTAAGACTACTTTTGCATTGTCTTTTAATGACTTGATAAGTCGAAGGGTCGCGAGTGAGTCGGGACCACGTGCGACTAGATCTCCTGCAACATATAATTGATCATCAGTTGTGGAAAAAGCTATTTTACTCAGTAACGCATCGAGTTCGCTATAGCAACCTTGTATATCACCGACGAAATAATCTGCCATAGCGTCCTACTAATTTAAAATATTGGGTTTCGCCAATCGAAAAAGCGGAATATCAACTTGTATTAATTCACCATCACGTTGTTGCATTTGATAATGGCCTTGCATATTACCTAGTGGTGACTTTAAGACGCAACCACTAGTATAGGTAAAGCTTTCGTTTGGCTTAATATATGGTTGTTGCCCAATAACGCCTTCACCAGATACGGTATTACTTTCACCATTTGCGTCGGTAATCAGCCAATATCGGTCAATAAGCTGTACTGTCTCATTACTTTGGTTGCTAATGGTGATGGTGTAGCTAAAAACAAATTGTTGCTCAGCTTCGATTGACTGCTGAGCAATATAGTTGCTTTGAACTTCAATACGTACGGCATGTGAAACTAAATAATTGTTTTTAGTCATCATCGGCGATTACAGGGTTATCGGTAACAAAGTTAGCCAGCTTGATAAAATCATTTAATCCCAAATTCTCGGGACGCAAGCCAGGATCAATATCCAATGATTGCAATTGTTCTACTGATATTAATTTTTTAAAACTGTTGCGAATTGTTTTACGGCGTTGGTTAAAAGCAGCTAAACAAACTTGGTTAAGTGCTTTTATATCCTTAACTGGATTCTTAATGACTTTATGTGGCACAAGGCGAACAATAGCAGAATCAACTTTAGGCGCAGGTTTAAATGCTTCTGGGCCAATTTCCATTACCGGGATAACCTGACATTGGTATTGTGTCATGATTGACAAACGACCGAATGATTTACAGTCAGGACCTGAAGCCATGCGCTGAACTACTTCTTTTTGTAGCATAAAATGCATGTCTTTCACTTTATCTTTAAAAGTTAGCAAGTGAAAGATAAGTGGTGTAGATATGTTGTACGGCAAGTTGCCAAAAATACGTAATGGTTTGTCTTCACTTGCTAATTTTGAAAAATCAAACTTTAAGGCATCTTCTTCATAAATGGTTAATTTAGGTGCTAAGAAAGGGTGATGACGTAATCTATGTGCTAAATCACGATCTAATTCTACTACGCTAAGCTCACCTGCTCGTTCGATTACAGGCTCTGTTAACGCGCCAAGGCCAGGGCCGATTTCAATTAAATTTTCATTTGGCTCAGGGTTAATTGCATCGACAATATCACTAATGACCGCATCATTATGCAGGAAGTTCTGTCCAAAGCGTTTTTTTGCTTGATGACCTAAATGGGAATTTTTACTCATAATTTTCTATTGCTCGAATTGAAGCTAAGTTTGGTTATTAGCCAAAGTGATTGCGGTGCGGATAGCTTCGTTGAAACTTCCGACATCGGCTTGATTACTACCGGCTAAATCTAAGGCAGTGCCATGATCAACTGATGTTCTAATAAAGGGTAAACCTAAGGTAATGTTTACTGAAGAGCCAAAACCTTTAAATTTTAGCACTGGCAAGCCTTGATCATGAAACATACTTAATACGGCGTCGGCCTCTGCGAGGTATTTTTCTTGAAAAATAGTATCTGCAGGCAATGGACCGATAAGACTCATACCTTCCTGTCGGAGTTCATCTAAAGCAGGGATCATGACATCAATTTCTTCTCGACCTAAATGTCCGTCTTCACCCGCATGCGGATTGATACCACAAACATAAATTTTAGGGCTTGGAATACCGAATTTAGTGATCAAATCTTGATGTAAAATACGTGTTATTTTATGTAGTCGTTCGTGAGTAACTGCTTTGGCTACATAAGCAAGAGGGATATGTGTGGTGACTAACGCTACTCTTAGTCCTTCTGTTGCCAACATCATTACTACGTCCGAGCAATTTGCTTGATGAGCAAAATACTCAGTGTGACCACTAAATGGAATGCCAGCTTGATTAATTAGCCCTTTATGAACAGGGCCAGTAACTACGGCATCAAACTCACCTGAAATATTCCTCTCACTGGCGATACGCAATGTTTCAACAACATAACGACCATTATTAGCGTTGAGTTCACCAGGAATACAAATATCGTCTAATTCGACAGGAAGTACGATTAGCGTGCCTGCTTGATGAGCGGTGGACTCATCATCAGCATTATATTCTTTAATAATTAATGGTAATTGAAGTAACTTAGCGCGCGCAAGCAATAACTCGGCCGAGGCAACTACAACTATTTGTGCTGGCCATGCCTGTTGAGCTATTGTTATGACTAAATCAGGTCCAACGCCCGCAGGCTCACCTGGTGTTATTGCTATGCGTTTTAACACTACTTTTCGTCCGACTCTATAACTTCAATATATGCTTCATCACGTAACTCTTTGATCCAACGAGCACCTTCCATGCCAAACTTTCGATTATAAAGTATCTGGTATGCACGGTTTTCATTCATTTGGTTAGTTGCATCTAATGTACGGCGGCCAGTTAATTTAGCAATGTGCCAGCCGAAAGAAGTACGAAATGGCTTATGTATTTCGTCAATATCCAAACTTGCCAATGCATTAGAAAATGCAGGGTCGTACTTGCTAGGATCTGACCAACCTAAGTCACCACCTCGAACTGCCGTTGGACCCTCTGAGTACTCTTTTGCAAGTTCAGCAAAATCGGCTTCACCTGCATTTAACTTGTCTGCCAATTCTTGCAGCATAGATTCAGCTTTTGTCTCACTGAGTATAATGGAAGGTTCAATTAATATATGGCTAGCTCTAACTTCTTCAACTTCCACTATTTGGCGACCGCGAATATCAACAAGCTTAACAATACTAAAGCCTAAACCTGTACGGATTGGCCCGAAAACACTGCCTTTGTCCTTTCCGTCGACAATATTTGAAAATAAGGTTGGCATTTCATTAATGCTTTTCCAACCTAAATCACCGCCTTCAAGTGCTTTGCTGCCGCCAGAAGACGTCATGGCTATGTTGGTAAAATCACTACCACTTTCCAACAGTTCAATAACTTTTTCAGCACGTGTTTTGGCCGCATTAATATCTTCTTGGCTAGGATCGCTAGGAAATTCAATTAAAATATGTCCTAAACGGTACTCGACATCAGCACTCGTCTGCTCTTTCATTACCGTAAGAAGGTTAACTACGTCTTGAGGAGATATGTATATTCTACGTCTAAGACTAGCACGGCGAACTTCACCTGATATTAACTCTTTACGAACATTTTCTCGGTACTTCTCGTAATTTTCACCTTCTGAGACTAATACGTCACGAAATGACTCTAATGTTTGACCATTTTCTTTTGCCATATTCGTTAGAGTTTCATCAAGCTGCGCATCACTGATTTGTATGCCCATCCGCTCACCTAATTCCGATATAATACTATCATTAATTAGCTTATCAACAACTTGTACACGCAGAGCTCTGTCAGACGGCAAGGTTTGATTGTTCTTTTTTGCTTGATCAACAATCGACTTGATTAAGTCTTTAACTTCTGATTCAAGCACAACGTTGCTATTAACAACTGCTGCAATATGATCTAGTTCAACTTCTTCGGCAAAACTATGCTTAATAGGGTTTAACACTAGCACTGAGCTAAGGAGTAATAATTTCAATGAATTTTTCATGTAACGTAAATTTCTTCTAATTAATTATTAAGGAAGTAAGGGCGTTTATAGCCGAATATACTTGAATTTAACATATCACTAACACTGTTAGTTGACTGCTTACTATTAACGCCATTATATACAAATTCAATCTTAAAACCGCTATCAAACGCATCACGGTTTTCATTTATATTGTTATCGTCTTCAATTTTAGAGTTAATATTGCGGTGGTATGCAAATCGTATCCCCCAACAACAACTACTATACTCAAGACCTGCATAACTTTCGATACTGCGTCTGCCTTTTAAGTCTTGTGTAAAACGGCCGACAAATTGCCAACGGTCAGCAATTTTTATGCTAGTAGCCAATGACATTTGTTCTAATGACTCTCCTGAGACATCACTAGCGTAGCGATGGTTCAATTGAATTGTTTGATTATTTGAAAATAAGTAATCTAATGATGTCTGACTTTTACTGGTGCTATTTGAATCTGTGTTGTACTGAATGTCGCTACTAAATTGCCAGTTTCGGCTTAAATGAACATATATATCAGCAGCTAACGCTGATTTATCAGCAATAACGTCTTGTTCACTATTGTTAAAGTTACTTTCATTAAAGTAAACAATGCGACCTAAACTAAAGCGCAATAACTCATTGTTTTGTTCATTTAAAATGCGGCTGGTAAGTCCCCATGATATTTGGTTAGCTTGAGCTATACGGTCGATACCACTAAAGCGACGGTCTCGGAATAAACCATTATAATCATCTTGTAAATTGGTAGTGTCATAAATGCCAATATTACTTTGATCCTTATCAGGTATGTATAGATACTGTAATTGTGGTTCTAAGGTTTGATTATAGCTTTGACCAAAGAGCGATAAAGCGCGATCAAAGTTTACGCCACCATGAACTCGAACTTTTGGTAATGTTCGACTGACATCTTTCTCTAGATTACTGGCGGCATCAATATTTTTTTGCTGATAATTGGTTTGTAATAGTTTTAGTTCAGAGTTTAAGAACCATGCAGGTGTCACTATTGGATATAGTAGTCCTGCTTCAAGATGATATCTTTCGGCGGTTGGTTTAGTTCTATCAGGGGTGTCAAAAACAGAAAGCTCCGAATAAATATCAATAATACCATCAAAGCTTGTTAATGCTTGCTGACTGCTTATTTCTATTTGCGGTAGGGTTTTATAACTTTGCTGATGATCACCTAATACTTCAAAATCTTGTAATTTAAACGTTGACTGCCAAGTGTCGGCAAAGTACGACACTTCTCCCACTTGATACAAATAAGAGTCGTTTGAATTGAACTGGCTACTGCCTAAATCCACCAAATAGTTGTCATCACTGATGGTACTATAATCAACATGAGCTCGAAATCTATCTGAATAAGTACCAATATGTTGTATACGTGCTAAATATCGCGAATCATTATTAGTGATTTTTTTATCATTGTTAAGGTACTCAATATCGACTTGTCCTGATTGCAAACCTTCTAAATACCTAAATTCGGTAATTAACTGAGTACCACGGTCAGACATATAGCGCGGTGTAATGGTTGCATCCATATTCTCAGCGATATTGATATAATATGGCATCTGAACTTCAATGCCTGAATTATTTGAAGAGCTAATACTTGGATATAAAAATCCTGATTGTCTTTCAGTTCCTATTGGCATTGTTAAATAGGGAACATATAGCACTGGAATATCGAAAAGACTAAAGCGGGCATTATAGGCTTCTAGCGACTTTTCATCGGCTGAAATGGTAATTTCACTGGCGCGCATTTGCCAATCAGGTACTGCGCCATAACAAGTGGTAAAACTTGAGTCGATGAAGTTCAGCGTTTTTCCATCACCATTAATATTTATCTCTTCAGCGCTACCATGACCGGCAGTACCATTTAACTGATAAGAAGTATCTGTTAGTGAAGTGGTTTTTTGTTGTTCATTGATATTTAAGGTACTAGCAAAAATATCAATGCCTTTGTTTTGAAAATGAATGTCACCATTTGCAATAACAGTAGCATCTTCTCTATTAACTGATAATTCATCTGCGACAACAGACTTATCTTTATTTAATAATGTTACGCCTCCGGTAAATTGAGCGTACTCACCTTTTTTGATACTTGACGTTGAAGATAAAATAGTAAAATTATCATTAGCTACTTTACCTGATTCACCTGCTATTTGAGCATAACTTGGAATAGGGCATTGGCTAACGTCAGTTTTATTCGTATTATTATTTTGTGCGTTGCTGCCATATGTACAAAATAGTAGGCAGGCAAAAGAAATTTTGTTTAAGGGAAAACGCATTTATTGTCCGAATAATTAACTTATAAAAATAAAAACTTAGAATAACCGCGGCATTTTACCGCTAAAGACTGCAATAATATAGCAATTTTCATTAGCCTGCTAATTAGTTATATTGGCATTATCATTTTTGAGAGAATAATTCTATTGAACACCCTAAGAACAGGCAATTTACTAAAGTGGTTAGATCAGCACTTTTCGAACCAAGAAATTATTTTAATACCATTAACTGGTGATGCGGGGTTTAGACGTTACTTTCGGTTTAACTATAATAATCAACCTTATATCGCTGTTGACGCGCCACCGAAGTTATCAAACAACAGTGCTTTTATTGAAATACAAGCATATTTACACTCAGCTAACGTTAACGTACCCCAAATATTAGCAAAGGATATTTCACAAGGATTTTTATGTTTGAGTGACTTAGGAAATGTATTGCTGGCAGATCAATTGTCTAAAGAAAACATGCAAAAGTATTATTCACAAGCAATTGTTGAATTAGAAAAAATTAACTTTGCCCGACAAGTCGCAATGACTTCTTTACCTATATACGATGAAAAGTTTATTGCTACGGAACTAATGATATTCCAACAATGGCTACTTGAAGAACACCTAGATATTAAATTATCAGCAGAAGAAACTAACAAATTATTAGCATGTTTTGATTACTTATCAGCAGCTATCATTGAGCAACCAAAAGTTTTCATGCACCGTGATTATCATAGTCGAAATATTATGCTGTTAGAAAATGAACCTTTGGGCATTATTGATTTCCAAGATGCTGTGCAAGGTCCGGTTATTTATGACTTGGTTTCCTTACTGCGAGATTGCTATGTGCGCTGGCCTGCAGAATTATTAGCACCGCTAATTGAAGAATACCGCTTGCGAGTACAAAAACACTTTCCAACTGAAAATTTATCTCAAAAGAAGTGGCAATATTGGTTTGATTTAACTGGTTTACAAAGGCACATGAAGGCTAGTGGAATATTTGCGCGATTGCATCATAGAGATCAAAAGTCGAGTTACTTAGCTGATATTCCACTTACTTTGACCTATATACAAGATGTTAGTGGGCAATATGATAAACTCAGCTTTCTTCATGAGCTTGTGACGAAGCGCGTAATGCCAGCATTAGATGAAATAACTTTGTAAGTAGAGTTGGACTTAGTTTTACTTTGCGTAGTGTAAATAAATGGAAAATGTTAGATGAAAGCCATGATTTTGGCGGCAGGGCGTGGCGAGCGTATGCGGCCATTAACCGATGCTTGCCCTAAGCCGTTACTGAAGGTAAAAGGTATTCCGTTAATTGAATATCATATTAAAAATTTAGTCGCAGCCGGTATTAAAGATATTGTGATTAATCACGCTTGGTTAGGTCAGCAATTAGTTGACTACTTAAGTAGTGGTGAAAAATATTCAGCTAAAATTAGTTACAGCGAAGAACCTGTTGCGTTAGAAACCGCAGGCGGAATTCTTAAAGCTTTGCCTTTACTAGCCGGGGAAGATGACGAGATATTCGCCGTAGTTAATGGTGATGTTTATTGTGATTATAACTTTCAACAATTACCTGAACTGTCGCCACACTGTAATGCTCACTTAATGCTAGTGGCTAACCCTGAGCATAATGTAAAAGGTGACTTTCAGCTTACAGCGGGCATGTTGAACAACCCTAATAATGCTAAGCAAGAAACCTATACCTTTAGTGGTATTGCGCTTTATCGCAAACGCTTCTTTAAACGATATGTTAAAGCATTATGTGAAGAAAAGTTTGAGCAGCATACGATACAACCATTGGCACCTATGTTAAGGGCCGCAGCCGATGCTGGAAAAATATCGGCTAGTTTGATTGATGTACCGTGGACTGATGTTGGTACACCTGAACGTTTAGCTATGCTAAATCGTGAATAAATTGTTTTATAAATAAAGAGTTATTGAGTTCTATTATGCGGATTTGGGGTAAAATATTAGGTTTCTTATTTGGCTTTATGTTGAGTAAGAACATTTTTGGTGCATTACTTGGCGCATGGTTAGGTCATCGCTTTGATCAAGGTGTAGGCCTTAACTTTAATAACTTAGGCGGTTCAAAAAGTGATACTGACCGCCAAGCGGCATTTTTTTATAGTACTTTTTCCGTTATGGGTTATATCGCAAAAGCTAATGGCCGTGTTACTCAACACGAAATAGCTTTTGCTAAAGCCTATATGGACAAGCTAGGTCTTAAAGACGAATTGCGACAACAAGCGCAAGAAGCGTTTCGTGATGGTAAAACTACTGGATTTCCGTTGACAGAGCGCTTAGCCAAGTTAAAATCTGCGGTCGGTCATCGCCATGATTTATTATTATTATTTTTAGAAATTCAAATTCAAGTTGCCTTCGCTGATGGTGAATTAGATAGCGATGAGCGCAATGCCTTACATCAAATTGCCAGTGGTTTAGGCTATTCTCCGAAAGAACTCGATAAGCTGTTAGAAATGATTATTGCTGGAGCAAACTTTCATCAGCAAGGCTCAGGTAATGGTTTTGCAAACTCAGCTCAGCAGCTTGAAAATGCATATAAAGTGCTAGGTGTTAGTGATAACAATTCTGCTAGCGAAGTTAAAAAAGCTTATCGTAAATTAATGTCACAGCATCACCCTGATAAATTAGTCGCTAAAGGCTTACCGCCGGAAATGATGGAGATAGCCAAACAAAAAGCGCAAGACATTCAAGCTGCTTATGAACTGATCTCTGCACAAAGTAAATAGTTTCTGGTTATTGTTTGATAAATGTTCGAACGATCAAACTGGTTGTTTTTGGTGTAGTGATTTGATTTCTATCGTTTTTTTGTTTTTTTTAACTCGGTTGTCCGTCAATGAAAAACATTAATGTATTAGTGTTTTCATTAAGGTATGGGGTGGTCAACAAAGTAAGTCTTTGCTAACTCAACAAAGGTTTTAACTCTAGTGGAGAGTTCATACCTATGTGGGTACATAGCTGAAACTTGCAAATTGTTAATCGCATACTCAGGCAATACTTCAATTAGGCTTTTGTTGTTGGCATAACGCGCGACAGAATAACTCGGTGCTTGAATAATTCCTTGGCCATTCGCTGCTGCTTCGTTCAGCAACTTTCCGCTATTTGAAGTCCACGCCCAATTAAATTTTATTAACCTACGTTCACTATTTTCATTAAAAATCCATTGTTCTTTACGCAAGCTATGATTAAAAAATAATAATTGGTGTTGTGCCAAATCATCAAGACTTTCAGGGTAACCACATTGCGCTAAGTACTCTGGGCTTGCCCAAAGTGTTAAACGAGACTGTCCCACTTTTTGTGCTATATAACTGGCATTCGTTAAACTTGGAGCAACGCGAAAAGTTAAATCAGTTTTATCGTCAAATAAATCAATGGGAGCATTATCTATACGAATGTTTAACTTTACCTGTGGATATTGCTCTCGGTAAAGCGCTATAAGTGGCGCTAAATATTGGCCACCAAACTCAGCAGTTGTTGATATTCTTAATTCGCCACTAGGTTCACTTTTTAGCTGTCTCATTTGGTTATCGACTAAGTGAAGTTTTTTCAAAATCGGTTTGATGCTATTACGATATTGTTCACCAGCTTCAGTGATAAAAACTTTACGCGTGTTGCGCTTTAATAACAAACACCCCAGCTCTTGTTCCAACTGCTTAACGTGTCGGCTAACCATAGTGGCCGATACATCCATTTCTTTTGCTGCTTGAGAGAAGTTTAAGTACTCGGCCGTTAGGCAAAATGCTTTCATTGCTTCGATTTTATTCATGAAAATAAAAACTATTGTGAACTTGTGGTTTAAACACTATGCCTATTTAGTTGCTTCTAAACAAGGTGTATTCAAGGCAGAATAATTGCTTATTAACTTGCCATTAACGAAAAAATAATGAAACTACTAAAAAACATTACCTTATTAACGTTATCAATTTCTCTTGCTTTGCCTACTGTGGCTCAAACTTTGATATTGAAAAATATTAATGTTGTTGATGTTATAGGTTTGAAAATCAATAAAAATCAAAATCTTATCATCGATAATAAAATAATTTCATCTATTAAGCCCTTAGATAATAAGGCTACACCTGAAGGTGTTGTTGTTATTGATATGACAGATAAATTTATCATCCCAGGGTTAATCGATACACACGTTCATCATGCAACATCACCAGACAGCTCTGACAACGATCAAATTACGCGTATGCGATTACGAAAACTGTTAAGAGGGGGAGTAACATCAGTAAGAGATATGGGCGGTGATGCACGTGCACTATACTCATTAAAACGTCGAGCAGATAGCGATGTTATTCAATCTCCTGATATTTACTATTCCGTAATTATCGGTGGCGAGGAATTTTTCTCTGATCCCCGAACCGTCGAATCTGCGAAAGGTGGAATACCAGGTCATGTAGATTGGATGTGTGCGGTTGATAAAAACTCTAACTTTGATGAAATAATGCTCAAAGCTTCGGGTGCAGGAGCCACAGGCATTAAAATTTATGCAAAGGTACCTGCTAACGTTATTCCAAAACTAGAAGAATCAGCAAAGAAGCACGGATTAAAAGTATGGTCACATGCTTTTGTTGGTCCGACAAAGCCGCAAGAACTCATTAACGCGGGGGTTGAAACCATTTCACATGCACCAGATATTTCAGCTCATGTTGTCGATAACTTTTATAAACTACGTCGAGAAAATAAAAATATAACAGCAAAACAGAAATCAGAATCTTTTGATTTAACTAGATACCAAGGTTTGTTTGCGGATATGAATAAACAGGGCACGATATTAGATGCCACCTTAACTGTGTTTGAAAAGCAACAAGCCGCACGTGGTGAAAGAGGTGAATTGATGTATCAGTGGGGGCAAACATTTACCCGTGTAGCTCATGAGAATGGTATTAAAATATCAGCAGGAACAGATGGTGCTAGTGATTACTATCAGTCTGCTTATCCTTTAGTGCAGCATGAAATGCAATTGTTAGTGAATGATGTTGGTATGGATCCACTTGAAGCTATTCAAGCAGCAACGATTAATGGTGCAGAAGTTATTGGTATAGAAAAGAGTCATGGTGATATTAGCGTAGGTAAGGTGGCCAACTTAGTTATTCTTAATCAAAATCCGGCTGATAACATTGAACACGTTAAAGATATTGCCCACGTGATTAAAAATGGGCAGTTTATTCATATTGGTGATGATAAAAGTTTACCGTTTGTTAGTGCGAAAAAAGCAGCAGGTATGCTTTGGCTTTCAGGCCAAATTGGCAACTACCCAAGCACTAAAGCATTAGCAGGCTCCGATATAACAAGTCAGATGCATCAAGCGATGAAAAATATTGGTAGCGTTTTACAAGAATATGATCTGAACTATCGTGATATTACTAAGTGTACCTTGATGCTTGCCGATATTGGTGACTGGAAAAAAGCTAATGAAGCTTACCTACCATTTTTTGAAACACCACCCGCACGCAGTGCCTATGCAACTGCAGGGCTAGCACTTAATGCTAAAGTTGAAATTGAATGTATTGCAGAGCTTTAATAAGAGGTAGTCATGGATAAAAGGCAATTTTTAAAAATCAGTGGTGGTATTTCAATTGGCATTTTATTACCTAACAGTGTAGTTGCATCAGGAATACCGCACTTATTAAAAAGTGATAAGCATTGGCAACCATATAAAAAAAGTATAGTTATTGATGGTTTAAGTGCGGCATTTGATTATGGTGTTGAAAGCTTTGATGAAAAAACCTTAACGACATTTAAAGAATCCGGTATTAGTGCGTTAAATGCGACGATACCCTCACCTGGTGATGATCACAGCGCAACATTAACTAAAGTAGAAGCGACACTAAACTTAATCAAGCGCTACCCAAATTATTTTCGCTTAATAGTCAAAGCCGATGATGTGCTATTAGCTAAGCAGCAACGACAAATAGGCATTATTATGGGGTTTCAGTCGACAGAAATGTTTGCTGATGATCTTAAACAAATTAATTTTTTCGCCAAGCAAGGCGTACGCTATATGCAAATGAGCTATAACGGACCTTCACAATTTGGTAGTGGTGGATTGGTTGCTAAGGATAAAGGGTTGACAAAGTTAGGGCGTCAAGCGTTAAGTCAAATGGAAAACAATAAAGTGCTGGTTGATTTATCGCATTCAGGACAGAAAACTGTTGCTGATGCAATACAACATTCAACTAGGCCGTTGACCATCTCCCATACCGGTTGTAATGGTATTTATCGTCATCCACGTAACAACGATGATGCAGAATTAAAAAGCGTTGCAAATAAAGGTGGCGTTATTGGGCTTTATTTAATGCCATTTCTTGAAGGTGGAGACAACGAGCTTAAGGCTGAAGCCTTGTTGAAACATATCGATTACGCTGTAAATTTATGTGGTGAAGACCACGTTTCGATTGGTAGTGATCAAGGTGTTGTGCCTGTTAGTGACGGCCCTGAATATCGTGAAGTTATTCGTCAAGAAGTTAATCGCCGTATAGCCGCAGGAATTTCAGCACCTGGTGAAACACCAAATCGTCCGCCTTTTATTGCCGAGCTTAATTCAGAAAAGCGTATGGAATTAATTGCTTGGCATTTAACTAAGCGTGGCTATAACGACAATCAGATAGAAAAAATCCTTGGTGTAAACCTATTAAACCTTTATCGAGAGGTTTGGTGATTTATCAATAAGTTTTGTAATACGCTAAAAATTTGTTGCGTTAAAAGTGTATTTTAATGTGCCGAATGACATTAGTGTGGCTTGCAAGGCGTATTGCAAGTCGCGTACACTATTGGCGAACTTGATTCATTCACTCATTGGATAGCAGAAATGTACTTTTCAGTAACTAACAGGCGACTAATCGCAATATGGCTCAGTGCTATATTGTTAGTATTGTCTGTGGCTGCTTCTGCGCATAGTGTTGAACATATCGATGAAGGTGCGAAAACGCACTGTACGTTGTGCTTTCACCAGCATCAATTTGATCAAGTACTACCGCAGCAAGACGCCAATCTTGAATTTATAGGGCAGTATTACGAAGCAAGAAGTATTGCTCAACCGTTATTAGCACTTGTTCATAGTGTTACTTACCTTAGTCGCGCACCTCCCGTTTTTCTCTAAAACTCATTAGTTAACAATTTGTATATCCACAATGTTCATTTACTCGAGTAGTAAATGGCCTGTGTTGCCGTATTTAATTTATTTTAGAGATTTAAAACAATGAAAAACATGAAATTTTCACCTACGCGCTTATCTGCAAAAGTAAGTGCTGCTTTGGCTATGTCTGCATTAATTCCGGTACTTGCACAAGCGCAAACACCAACACTTTCTAACCCTACTGTTAGTGCAATTTTAGATGGTTATTACCAAAGTGAAAACCGCTTAATGGCTGAACGCACCGAAGGCTTTGGGCTAGGTGAAACAGAGTTAGCTTTTAGTGCCAGTATTGATGATATGTTTTATGGCAAGCTAACCACCGTATTTGAAACGCATGATGGCGAAAGTGAAGTCAATATTGAAGAAGCTTTCATTCAAACGATGGCCTTACCTAACGGTTTTACTGTGCGCGCTGGACGATTTTTGTCGGATATTGGTTACTTGAATAACCAGCATCTTCATTCAGATTCCTTTACCAGTAGACCAAGTGCTTACCGTGCCTTTTTAGGTGGTCATTATTTCGATGATGGTTTGAGAGTTAGTTATATTGCACCAACTGACTTGTACTGGACTATGGGAGCTGAAGTATTCTCAGGTGATAGCCTTCGAGCGGCAGATGAACATGGTGAGCGCGAATTTGACAGTACTGGTGTTTATACCGCATTTACTAAGTTCGGCGGTGATATTGGCGTTGAAAGTTCGTGGCAATTAGGTTTTAGTTATTTACGTAATGAAAATGGTTTATTGACACCAGAAGAACATGACGAGCATGGTGAAGATGGTCATGAAGACGAGCATGCAGAAGATGAACATGGCCACAGTCACTCTGCCAGTTATACGGGCAAGAATACTTATGTTGCTGACTTCGTTTTCAAATGGGCGCCAAATGGCAACTATAAGTATCAACATTTAACGTTAAGTGCAGAATACTTTAGAGTGAGCGATTTTATGGTACCTGAGCTTCATGATGAACATGAAGAAGACGAGCATCATGATGAAGAAGAACACCATGATGAAGGTCATGGCAAAGATTATCATCAAGCTTGGTATGTTAGTGGTGTATACCAATTTTCACCAAACTGGTCAGCGGGTTTACGTTATGGTGAACTAGATGCTCAATTGCAGCATGAAGAACATTTTGATGCACAGGAATTAAAAGAAACTGAACTAAGCATTGCTTGGCACAACAGTCACTTTTCAACGGTGCGATTAGAGTTTAGTCACCAAAGCAATGTTGGTTTTGACAATGACTTAAGTGATAACGCCATTACTTTACAATATGTTATGGCTTTGGGGGCTCACGGTGCACATCAATTTTAAACTATTAATTTCAGGTGTTTTATTATCATTGAGTCAGCAAGCTTTCGCACAAGTGAATATTTTTACCTGTGAGCCTGAATATGCTGCCCTAGCAGAAGAGCTTGCACCTGATGCGAGAATATACTCTGCAACAACGGCAATGCAAGATCCACATCTAGTACAAGCACGCCCAAGTTTAATTGCTAAAATGCGCCAAGCTGATTTAGTGGTATGTGCGGGAGCTGAACTTGAAATTGGTTGGTTGCCTATGTTGCAAATGAAAGCCGCTAATGCTCAAGTACGTAGCACCGATAAAGGATTATTTTTTGCTGCAGAGCATGTCGACACATTAGATAAAATGGCCAATATTGACCGCAGCATGGGTGATGTGCATAGCTTAGGTAATCCGCATTTACATTTTTCACCTGAGCGCATGTTGTTAATTGCTAAAGCATTAACGAAAAAATTAGTGCAATTAGATGCTGAGCAAACTGAAGCATATCAACAACGTTTACAAAGCTTTAGTAAGCGTTGGCAAGCTGCAAGTTCAAAATGGCAGGAAGTGGCAAGTCAATTAAAAGGAATGAAAGTGATCGCCTATCACTCTAGTTTCCGCTATTTATTTGATTTTGTTGGTATTGAGCAAGTTGCTGATTTAGAACCAAAGCCAGGCTTGCCGCCAACGAGTGCTCATCTTGCTAGTTTATTAAAACGGGCAAAACAAGATGATATTTCGGCTATTGTGGTGGCATCTTATCAGGACCTTCGTGGTGCCAATTGGTTAGCTGAAAAGTCTAGCTTGCCTGTTATTGTTCTGCCTTTATCTGTTGGGGGCAATGAGCAAAGTAACGACTTATTTAGCTTGTACGATAATGTTCTTGATTTATTGATACAAGAATACAACGCACAAAAGTTGCTGACCTTGTGATAGGGCTCTAACGATGGATTATGAATTACTAACAATATTGTTACCAGCATTTGCCGCAGGTGTTTTGGTGCTTTCAACCCATGTTGTGCTGGGTAAGCAAGTATTGAAACGTGGCATAATATTTATTGATTTGGCAATTGCACAAATTGCGGCGTTGGGCGCAATGGTTGTGCATATGGACCATGATATTGCTGAACTTGCTTATGCACATGTTTGGATGCCAGCACTGTTTGCGTTAGCTGGGGCAGGCGTTATTGCTTGGTTAGCTAAGCATATGGCGGAAGAACTTGAGGCTATGATAGGTTGCTTTTACGTACTATCGGCAGTTGCGGCTATGTTGTTATTATCGAATGATCCGCATGGTGCTGAGTTACTTAAGCAGCTAATGTCAGGTCAAATTCTTTGGGTAAGCTGGCAACAGCTTTTGTTACCTGCCGTTGTTTATAGTGCCATTTTAGCGCTGATATACGCTAAGCCTAAAATTTTAGATGGAGCCGCTTTTTACTTACTGTTTGCATTAGTCATAACACTGTCAGTTGAGCTTGTTGGAGTCTACTTAGTTTTCAGTACTTTGATTTTACCAGCGCTAGCCGTTAACAAGTTAAAGGCTAGGTATATTTTAGTTTGGGCTTATGGAGTCGGCTTTATTGGCTATGTTTTAGGTTTATTTTTATCAGCAAGCTTTGACTTACCAAGTGGTGCAGCAATTGTCGCAACATTAGCATTAACTGCTGCATTATTTAGAGTTATAAATAAAATACTGGTGAAACGTAAAAGTTAATAACTGTATTTTAATTAATATTTACATTATTCGAAAGGAGCCTTTATGGCTCCTTTTTTATTGCTTTATTCATATATATGTTCAGTATGATTATTAGACGTTTTTTTGTAAAGCATTTTAACTTTTTTTAAAAGGGGCATAAATCCGAAATAATTCGTACTTTTACTTTGTTTGGTTAACAAAAGTTTACATTTTAGTTAATCATCAAATTGAACTTATCTATCAAAGCTTAATTTTATTTGGTATAAAAAACTGCTGATTTGTTTTACGTGAACAGTGTTTTAATGTTGTAGATGGAATAAATTTATAAAAAACAAATAACTATAAAAGCAAAAAGGATTTAAACATGAAAGTATTAAATAGTCGTAAGCACGCTCTCGCCTTAAGTATAACCACCGCATTATTTGCTTCACAAAGTTACTCAGTTATTGCTGCTGAAGCAGACGAAGTTGAGCGAATTGAAGTCACGGGCTCCCATATTAAGAGAACCGACATGGAAGGGCCATCGCCGCTAACATCCATTAGTTCTGAAGATATTGCTAATAGTGGGGTAACTGACTTAATTGGGTTATTTACAAAATTACCAATGGCGGGTCAGGGCACATTCTCAACGCAAGGAAACAGTAGCGATAATACCAGTAATGGTGGTTCAAGTGTTTCTTTACGTGGTCTAGGTGCTGATTCCACTTTAATTCTAGTTAACGGCCGCAGAGTATCCGTATCACCATTTGCAAATAATATTGATACCGCATTTGTTGATATTAATAATATTCCATTAGCAGCAATTAAGCGTGTTGATATTTTGAAAGATGGTGCGTCGGCAACTTATGGCTCTGATGCTGTTGCTGGTGTAATCAACATTGTTTTACGTGACGATATTGAAGGTGCCGAAATATCAGCAAAGTTCGGTGATACCGCAGATGGTGGCGGCGAAGAAAAAAATATAAGTTTGGTTTGGGGTAATTCTACAGAAAAAACCAGTCATACCTTTGCCTTAGACTACTTTGACCGTGAAGAAATACTTTATGGTGATCGCGATTATTCAAAATCTTCAAACCAAGCTGCATTAAGACCTAATGACCCATTTGCTACTGACTTTAGAAGTTCATCAGGCTTTCCAGGAACAATAGCATTGGCAAGTGATTCAACTATTCGTATGCCTGATACCTTTGGGAATGATGTTTGTGCAGCAGAAGATATTGTTGGAAACCTTTGTCGATATGACTATGCACCGGTAATGACCTCGGTTCCCGCAACTGAACGTGCAAGTTTTATCTACATGGGCAAATATGAGATCAATGACAATTTACACGGCTTTGCTGAATTAAACGGCCAGCACTCCAAAACCACAATTCGTGGGGCAGGTAGCCCAAGCTTTAATGAATTATTTATGTCGGGAGATAATGTTAATCACCCTTTTGCTGACATGCCTACTCATGATTTTTACCAACAAGACTTAACCATGCGTCGTCGAATGGTTGATATTGGAAACCGTGAAAAACGTGTGACTTCTGACTATTATCGAGCAATTCTTGGCCTTAAAGGTGAAGTAAATGATTGGAGCTGGGAAGTTGCTTACAACTACATCAAAAGTTCTTCTACAGAACGTGGTGTTAACGGTTTTCCTAATTCTCGCCGAACACAAGAAGCGATAGATAGCGGTTTATGGAACCCGTTTGAACCATCAAGTAACAGCCAAGAATCACTCGACTTTATTGAAACGACAACTTCACGAATTGGTAAATCAACCAGTAAATCATTTGATGGTAAAATAAGTGGTTCATTAATGGAGATGGAGCACGGTGATCTTGGTTTAGCTGTCGGCGTTGAATATCGTGAAGAAAGTATTGCAGATAACCCTGATGATCAATTTTTACGTGGTGAGGTTTTTGGTACCGAAGCAACACAAGCGAATGGTTCACGCGACAATACCTCTATATTTGCCGAGTTAGCTATTCCCGTGCTTGAAAACTTGGAAGTTCAGTTAGCGGTTCGTCGTGAAGACTATAGTGATTTTGGTACAACTACCGACCCTAAAATTGCCTTTATTTGGCAAGCAACTGACTCACTTTCACTACGTGGCTCGTATGGTACAGCATTTAGAGCGCCATCTTTACATCAAATAGGCTTAGGTAATACTGATGAGTCACCTAACTTGGTTGATACCGTTCGCTGTGCCGCAGTAGGTAACATTAATAAAGCTTGTGAACCACAAGAATACACTGCAGTGTTATCAGGTAATGATGATTTAGGTCCAGAGGAGTCGACAAGTTATAACTTAGGTGTAATCTATGAGGTGACAGAAAATTTAGATTTTTCAATAGATTATTATGACTACGATATCGAAAATGTTATTACAAAAGATACACAATTTAAGTTTAGCACCTTAGGTAATGATCCAAGTGTTGTTGAACGTTTACCATCGAATCTTGCTGGTGATCCGGGTGAAGTTGTTCGTATTTTTGATCAATTTGAAAATATCGGTAACGTCACTACGTCAGGTTTAGATATAGAAGCCAATTATGGTTTGGAAACTGATATGGGTGACTTTAAATTCTCATATGTAATTAATTATGTTTTATCGTACGAAGACGCACGCCCTAACGCTGATGGCAGTATGCGCATTGATACTCAAGAAGGAGACTTCGAGCAACCTGAAGTTCGTTGGAGCTTTAATACGGCGTGGGTAAACGGTGATTGGAATGCAAGTATGGCTGTAAACTATATTGGTGAGTTCAAGCAAGATGCTTCTGTCGCTGCTGATGGCATTAGCGATATTGATTCATGGACAACGGTAGATACCACTGTTAACTATATCGGTATTGAAAACACCACGCTTAGTTTAGGTGCCACAAACTTGTTTAACGAAGAGCCACCATTTAGCTACCATGATTTTATGGGCTACGTGAATAGCACGCATAGTGCCCAAGGTCGATTTGTGTATGTTAAAGCTAGTTATAAATTTTAAATAACTAATTGGGTATGTGTTAATAAATGCTCTTATTATTGTAAGAGCATTTTTTTAGCTGTTATTTATGTGCAGTTATTTTTATTATTGTGATATTTAATCTGAATTCGATTATTGGATATCATTAATAATATAGTGCGGAGACATTTGGAGTACCACATCAAACTGACGATAACTCAATGTCATAGATAAATGGAACTGAACGAAATTCAGGTACAAAAAAAGACGTATAATAAGCGTCTTTAACATTAAAAATGGTGGCCCTCCCTAACTTGTTTTTGATTGATATTCCTTTGATTTTATTTGTTTTTACTTTTTTATGTTGTGTGTGTACTACTTGTGGTACTACTAAGTGGAATTTTCATAAATTATTTCCATATAAATAGAATTCGCACTTAGTAAACTAATTAGCAGCCTAAAAGTGGAATACAAAGATAAGCACAGTGTTAAGTTTTTACATCATCAAGCAAAGTTTGTAGTGCGGTCATATCTAACCCATTTTGAAGTAGTCCATCAACTAAAATGTTTGTTCCATCGTCATTTTTCTTACCTATGCTATCAAATATGCTGCGCGACATGGCGAGTATACTTTTAAATGTGGGTTCCTTTAATAGCCTATAACAGGCATTCTTTTGAGGCGTATTTTCACAATCCGCGGCAATGAATAAATCGAGATCGTCTTTTATTTTAAATAATAATTTTTTAGCGATTTTTCTTAGGTTATTTAACTCTTTACCAATAGGTACATTTTTGGTCTTAAGCAGAATTAGGCGGCTGTGGCTTTGTAAAAGGTTATTTCTTATTGTCCAGTAATGTTGACTTAGTTTTCCCTGATAATTCTCTAGATAAGCGGCTTTAAATAGCGCAACTATATTGTTTCTTACTGTTACTGCTGTCGCTGGCGTATACGTGCTTGGAGGCGGTAAGTTTAAACTATTTGCACTGTCTATCGTTGCGGTAGGGGCTAATTCAAGCGCAATTTGTCTGGTTTCTTGCGTAATAGACCATATTTCATCTTCAGTTAACTCATTGTCGCAGCTATTTCCAGGACAATTGGTATTTCTATCATTAATTGCTTTGGTGTACTCTTGCGCGAACTTATTTGCTTTTGACAAAACCGTATCAAGCTCATATTTTAATCCTGCAGCTGCACTTGCTTTTATCGCAGCAAGTGGGCGTTTAAGATCATTTTCTATCGCTGTACGAGATAAATAGCCTCCTAAGTTATCGGTGGCGTCGATAACAAATTGTGCATCAATATCTTTTTGCGCATTAATATCATTAATGAGTGCTTGTAATGTTTGAGGTTGATCTAGTGTTCTTTCAGCAAAGCCTGTTTGAATTTGAAATGTGAGATAGGTACGTTCTCTAAAATCTTTGTACCCATATCCTGAACCAGTGGTAGCAGTGCAATAGGTATAATCTAATTTTCTACCTTTACTTTCGTCATCAGGGCCAGGTGCGTAATATGTGCCATTCTTTTCATCCTCTGGATCGCACCTTTGTACCAAACGGCCTGAAACGTGGTCAAATTTTAGGTGCTTCCATATTTCTTGCTCTTGTGGACCTTTAATAGTGTCTTTTTTGAGAAGCGCATAGTTGCCAGCACTTAAGGTGGGGTGGCTATAGCCTTTATTGCCAGTTCCTGGAACTAAGGTCATGACATATCTAAAGTTTACATCATCACCACTTCCTTGTAGCAAACTAGCTCCTAATGTATCTAATAGGGTTAAAGCAGTGCTTGCTGGTGGATAAGCTTTTTTCCCTTGTTCGGCCAATGCTTTGAGAAGGCCCACTTGTTTATCAGACATATCGTCTAACTCAAGAATTGATAATTTAACTACTAATGGCCCACCTTTATATTCAATGGGCCCATAAACAGGGAGGTAGCTAAAATTAAGATACTGCTTCGCTTTAACGCCATCAGAAAAATAAACAACTCTACCAACTTTATCTGAAGATGGACCAAATGCTAAGCCGCAACCTGCTACTCCTTGTTCGCAAACACTGGCAATTACTACGACTTCTGCATTGGCACTATTGCCTGAAAAAAACTCGTATGGATTTCTTGATTCATGCGAACCCAAAACGTATCCCTGCATCATGTGAACTGAAATTGTATTACCTTCTTTAATTGCAGGCGCATCTTGGTACTTCCTATACAATGTTTCGTAACATTTGCGTGTAACACCTGCCGGTGTTTTAAGAGAGTTTGCATAATCATCTGATGAACAAGTTTGTGAAGGAATAACTGCATTATCAACTGTACGTGCGTAATCGATTTCACCTTCATTAATATTTGAACAGGCATTCAGAAAAAAACAAGTAAAGAGGAAATAAAGTGCATTTATAGACATCTTCATGATGTTGAGTCCTTTCAATTGTTAATGCATTGTTTTATTCAATTAGTGTAGTTTGAAATAGGCTAATATCAATTTTGATAGTTGTTTAATTAATAGCTCATCTACGTTGTTGTTGTGAATAGTAATAAATAATGACTACCTTGAGAGGGACGGTGTTCGAATTATAGATATGAGATATTTTGCAAATAATTTTTCAGAGCTAATGACATATATCGTATCGTAAAAATGAATTTGCTTTTTAAATTACTTTGGCAAGTAATCTATAAACTCAGTTTCACTATTGCCAAAATCAAGAAAGTTCAAATTAATTAATGTATCTAAAGAATAAACATCATTTGATTTAATATTGCTCATCCATAGCTTTTCAAGTGTTGTGAAAGTCGCTATTACTTTTAAAGATTTTTCAGTAATTAATGTATTACTTACATTTAGGCTTTTAATGCAGTGAAGAAAAGGCAAATTAGATATGCCTTTATCAGTTATTTCTGCGCCTTCAAAATTTAGTGAGACAACATCAACTGGAATGCTTTTCAGTTGCTCGTTTAAAATATCAGTGCCATCAATATGGTCTTTTTTAATATCCATGTAACTTTCCATTTCATAGCACTTTGATTATGTTATGTTTGAGCCGTTTTTTGTTTTAATAAATCACTTAAGTCTAAATAGTGATATTTAAGCATATCTTCATTATCATCCATTAAATCAGTAAGCATTATTATTATATTGTAAGTATTATCAGACTGATCTGGTTTAATGGCATAGGACACTTTGATAAAGGATAATATCCTAGTTAATCGAGGTGATTATGAATCAAAAACGACAATACAAAACTTATACGAAAGCATTTAAAGAAGAAGCTGTAGCTTTAGTTATCGATCAAGGCTACACCGTTCCTGATGCAGCACAGTCTTTAGGGATCAGAGCTAATTTACTTTATGGCTGGAAGCAACATTTTGAAGATAAACAAGCTGGTAACGTTTTAAGTGGTGATGAGCGTAGTGAGTTGATGAAACTTCGCAAAGAAAACAAACAACTGCGAATGGAAAAAGAAATATTAAAAAAGGCCAGTGCCTTCTTCGCAAGAGAAATGAAATAAAGTTTAACTTTATTAAACAGAACGAAGGCATTTTTCCTGTAAAAAAGCAGTGCGAAGTAATGAACGTCAGTTGAAGCGGCTTTTATGCTTGGCGTAATCGCCCCGCTAAAGTTATCAGTGAGTCAGAGCTAATGCTGTATCGACGCACGAAAGCTTTATTTAAAGAAAGTCGTCAAAGCTTAGGCTCTCGGCAGCTAATGAAAAAACTGCGTAAAGAAGGCTTTGAAGTCGGGCGAGACAAAGTAACTCGTTTGATGGATAAACTTAATTTGAAGGTAAAGCAACGTATTGCTTATAAAGTAACAACGATGCGTAAACACAGCCATAGTGTTGCCGATAATATTGTTGACCAGCAGTTTAATCCCAACCAAGCCAATCAAATTTGGGCTGGTGATGTGACGTACCTTCGCACGGGTCAAGGCTGGATGTACCTGGCGATCGTGATGGATTTATATTCCTGTCGCATCATTGGTTGGTCAATTCATAAGCGTATGACAGTTGATTTGGTTGAACGAGCTATGCAGATGGCACTGAATCTTAGGCAGCCAACTGAAGCGCTGATATTTCACAGTGATAGAGGTTCACAATATACGAGTCATCGCTTTCAACAACAGTTAAAGAATAACAATATCATTGTCTCGATGAGTGGCCGTGGTGCGTGTTGGGATAATGCTGTTGTTGAACGGTTCTTCGGTAATTTGAAAAATGAATGGTTATTAAATATTTACCATTTAACACGAAATGGAATGAAAGAAGGTGTTGAGGCTTATATCAGGTATTACAATCAGATCAGGCTGCATACATCAAATGGTGACTGCTCTTCAATTGAGTTTGAGCAGTCCACAATAAATGTGTCTTATGCTGCTTGACCAGAACAATTTTCTTCTTCTTGAAAAGAAAGACACCTTATGAGATTCTTGTATCGAACAATGAGGGCTTAGCTTTGGCGTGTCCTCGCAGGTTTAAATGTCTACAATAGCTGATAATTTGTGTTCTTCATACAAATAATTTGTACCAAGTTAACCAAGGAAGTTGATTCTGAAACAGTTTATATCTAACCTTCACTTCCGCGAATGGCGAAATTGGCAACTTGCTAGTGCTGAGTTTTCAATCCAAGCATATGTACCTAGTTTATGGCAAGAGTTTTGTATTGAGCTGCCTGAGCTTATAGAAAAGTCGGTAGAAAAACGTCAAGCAGAGCATTTAGCTGGGCGTTATTTGGTAAAAGAGTTGCAAAGGCAATTAGATATTCATCAAGCCACCATAAGTAATGCGGCGGATAGAAGTCCTATTTGGCCTCAAGGGAGCAGTGGCTCTATTAGTCACAGTCGCGGCTCAGTTTGGGCCGGATTATCGCAGAATGCCGAAATGAGTTTGGGTCTGGATGTCGAGCAGTTTTTTACTGAAAAACAGGTACGGGAGTTGGGAGGGCAGCTTCTAAGTAATGAAGAAATGCAATGGCTACGTAATCAATCACTGCCGTTAAGCCTTGCATATGCATTGGCATTTGCCGGTAAAGAGTCATTGTACAAAGCTCTTTACCCTGATTGCCAGCAGCTAAAAGAATTTACTGCTGCACAGGTTATTGGCGTTTCGTCTACTCAAATTGAGCTGCGCCTTACCGAAGATTGGTCTTCTAATTGGTCTGCTGGACAGAGTATCATTATGGACTATTGGCAGTCTGACGAGATGGTTTGGGTTGCATGTGAGGTGACTCGGCGATCTCGCGCCTAAGTTTATCTATTTTATAAAAAATACACTACTTGTTAGCAATTAGAAATATTGTCTAACATTACAGTAACATCAGATTTGTGTGACACGGAATGTCATTGGTGCCAATCACTTTATTTCATACCTATCCAATCTAAACTTCAGAAATATCGGTTGTGATTAGCAATAAGCACTTAAGCCGAGGTTCCAAGTCACTATCGCCATTTTTAATTTTTTTGATGAAAAAAAACTTTGTTACTCACATCATCCCCGTATGACTTGGGCTGTCGATAGCTAATCGTTTTCCTTCCTGTCAGAAGTAGCAGTTATCTATTTTACACAGTTGTAGTTGAATCTCCACGAAGATTAAAATATGTGACCGATCTAATTTCTATTTCGGAAGTTAGCAGTGTCACCCAAATTACAACTATTGGAGTGTTACATGAATCAAGTAAATAAAAACGAAACTATGTACTACGTAGTCATTAATCACGAGAACCAACATTCAATTTGGCCTGCACATAAGGATACACCAAAAGGTTGGGAAACAGCTGGTCAGGCTCAGAGTAAAGAAGAGTGTCTGGATTACATTGCGCAGAATTGGACTGACATAACGCCATTAAGTGCGCGTACAGCTTCAGCACACTAGAGAAGATTCGCAGCGACTGGCAGCGAATTTTTTAACATAGATCAGGCGTCTAAAGATAGGTTAGGCACCTGATTACATCCGTAAATCAAGAGCCTGCAAAATGACAAAGCATATAATCGAAAATAAATTAACAGACTACTTCCACAAAACCGTTTTGAACTACTCAGAAAAAGTCGCTGTTGTTTCTTCAATTGAAAATAATGAAATGACATATGGTGAGCTAGATGAACGTTCAAATCAGATCGCTAACTATTTTATTGCAAGGGGGATTTTTGCAGGCTCTGTTATTGCTGTTGAACTGCAGCGTTCTCCGGAATCCTTAAGTCTTATATTGGGGATAATTAAAGCTGGCTGCGCTTACGCACCTATTGATACTAATTATCCAGAACAAAGAAAGTGTCATATGATGAATGTCGCGAATGCTGCAGTATTAATCACTGATACTTCTTCTTCAAACGTTGATCCCAACACACTTGCGCTTGACGAGATACTTGATAACAGTAAAGCATTATCTAAAGAACCATCTGTGCATGAACGAGCACCAGAAAGCGTCGCTTATGTGATGTTTACTTCAGGATCGACTGGAAATCCTAAAGCTGTTCAGATTCAAGATAAAGCTATTTGTCGTTTGTGTTCTCAGAACAACGAACTAACGATATTTTCAACAGATAACGTACTATTGCATTCCGCTCTCGTATTCGATGCTAGCACTTACGAAATCTGGGGAGCTTGGCTAGCAGGGGCGACACTAGTTGTAGCTCGCAACGAGCCAGTAAGTACGGTTTTTTTTGCTGAACATATTGAAGCATTCGATATTTCGGTTCTTTGGTTAACGGCTCCGCTACTTCCCTGGATTGCCGAACAACAGATTGAACTAGTTAAAGGGCTAAGGTTATTAGTTGCCGGTGGTGATGCGTTGCCACCAGAAGCGGTTAACCAAATTCGTGAGTATAGCCCTGAACTAACTTTTGTTAATGGTTACGGGCCAACAGAAGCGACTACATTTAGTTGTTATTATCCTATTAGATCAAGCCAAAACTCATCGGTTCCAATTGGTTTTGCTTTAGACGGTTCACATTGTTTGATTCTCAATGAAGCACTTGAATGTGTGGCTGACGGCGAAACCGGTGAGCTGTATATAGGTGGTTCAGGAGTTGGTCATGGTTATTTAAACGACCCTATAAAAACTGCTACGCAATTTATTCCTGATATGTTTGATCATCATGGTGGTCGTTTGTATAAGACCGGTGATTTGGTTAAACGCGGCGAGCAAGGTGAAATCAAGTTTCTTGGCCGTCAAGACCAGCAAATCAAAGTGCGTGGGTATAGGATAGAGCTTGGTGAAATTGACACAGCTCTTAGTAACTTAACAGATGTTGAGCAAAGTACTACGCTAGTTGTTGAAAAAGAGGCTAGTCAAAAGCAGATAGTTTCATTTGTCGTAGCTGACAAAAATGTTGTTGCAGCAAAAATTAAAGACGATTTAAAAACGACGTTGCCAGAATATATGCTCCCGCACCAATTCATTCATGTACAAGCGTTACCTCTAAATGTGAATGGAAAAGTGGCTAGAACCAAGCTATTGGCAATGCTTGATGGACAGCAAACATTGGCTCCTAGTCAAGCCGATGAAACATTGGAAAGTACTATAGTTGATATTTTTCAGGAAGTGCTTCAACTCACTGATGTTAATACGGAGCAAAGCTTCTTTGATATTGGTGGCGACTCAATTAGTGCCATTCAGATTAGTGGTTTAGCTGAACAACGCGGTATTGAATTAACGGTTTCTACAATATTTGAACATAAAACGATCAATGACATTACTATTGCGTTGTCTAAAAATCTAAATAACGCAGACGCTAACGATAATGAAATCAAGCAGCTACTGTCTTTGTGGGCAGAGGTACTTGAAACTCCAGATATTAGTGCTGAAGGTAGCTTCTTTGAGCTTGGAGGAGACTCGATAGTCGCTATTCAACTGGCTGGAATCGCTGAGCAGCAAGGGTTATCTTGTTCTGTGGCGGACATATTTAATTATAAATCGGTTGCCAATATAGTGGCGTCTCGTCAATCGAATGATGAGAAGCCAAACCCAAAAAATACACCTTCGTCTGTATATGTTTCTGACAAGCAGTTGCCTGAAGGTATTGAAGCCGCTTATCCGGCAAGTCAAATACAAGTTAGTATGCTTATTCAAAGTGATGTTGGGCGTTCATCATCAACTTATCACGACATTCTTAGTCATACTATTCGACTACCATTTGATGAAAATAAATTCAAAGCAGCTCTTAAGGTGGTTACCGATAAACATGAAATTTTAAGAACATCGTTTTCAGTTGAAAATGAAAAAACACCTTTGCAGCTTGTTCATCGTGAAGTAACGCTTGAATATGAGGTGTTTGGTCTTCAACACTTAGACAAAAACAAGCAAAAAGAGCAATTTGAGAAGATCATAAACGATGAAAAACAGCGTGGATTTGCATGGAAACAGGCTGGATTAGTGAGAGCAAAAGTACTGATTCTGGAGCCAGAATCATTTGTACTGATGTTGAGTTTTCATCACGCAATTATGGACGGTTGGAGCTCAACAGTGCTCATTGGTGATTTTGTTGATTTGTTTGCTGGTAATATTACGCAACATCAACTGCAAGAACGAGTGGTCAGCCCATACAGCCAATTTATAGCGGACGAACAAAACGCAATAAACAATACTGCTGTGAGTGAATATTGGTTGAATTATTTACAAGATGCTCAAGCAAGTGTTTTACCTTCATTTCCAGAAGAAGAGAAAAAGCAAGGCGTAAGCCAATATGCAATAACTATTTCAGAGCAGCAAACTCAGCAGCTTAAAAGTATTGCGGCAAAACTAAAGGTTTCTTTGAAACATGTTATGTTGGCATTGCACATGAGAACTGTGTCATTGTTATCAGGTTCGTCTCATGCATTGTCAGGATTAGTTAGTCACGGTCGACCAGCATTAGAAGGTGCTGATCGCACTGTCGGTTTATTTATTAATACAGTTCCGTTTAGAAGCGAGGTCAAAGTTGAAAACTGGTTGTCGTTTATTCAACGAATTTTTGATGACGAATTGACAACACTAGCAAATAAACATTACCCACTGCCTAATATTTTACGTGACAATGGCGCCCCGTCGTTGTTTGATTTTGCATTCAACTTTACTCACTTTAGAGAATATAACAAACGCTTTAACGGGAATGTTGCGTTAGTGCAACGCGGTGCGTTTGAAACGAATGATGTTTTTGGCGGTGTAGACTTTGAACATTCAAACTTTGGTTTAGCAGTACAAGCGGGTCTATCTGCTAACAGTCGTTGCGCTTACCTTGTGCTTGACGCTGATAACAAAAAGTACCCTTCGTCGGCAGCGAGCTTAATTGTGAAAGCATACGAAAGCTGTTTACAACATCTTTTGTCGTCCACAGAGCAGAATATTTCTGAAATATATTTGCCAGATTCCACATTGGTAGACTTGCAGGCAACTGTAAAACCACCAGTCTACTTCGACCTAATGGAGCGTTTCGCATCGATTAACGGCGAATTTCCTGATGTTACGGCGATTGTGTCAGGCCAAGATTCTGTCAACAATGCCGAGTTGAATTTGCTAGCACAAAGCGTTGCAAACTATTTAACCAGTAGAAAAGTGCAACAAGGAGATATCGTTGCCGTGCATGCGGAGCGCGGCATTGAAAGTATCGCTGCGCTTCTGGGGATCTGGAAAGCGGGTGCGTGTTATCTACCAATTGATCCGAGCTACCCTGACGGCCGAAAAGCATATATGCTTGAAAGTTCAGGGTGTCAATTAGTGTTGTTCGATGCCAATAATCGCTGCGATGATTTGTGTGTTAGCGATGCTAGCAAGGTACTTATTGAAGACGTTGTTTCGACTGAATCGTCAAAGGCTGTTTGTGTGGATAACGCGATAAACCCTTCGAGCCCAGCATACTTGATTTACACCTCTGGCTCTACTGGTATGCCAAAGGGGGTTATGGTGCCATTTTCTGGGGTATCAAATCTTATTTCAGAGCAAGCCAATCGATTTAATGTGGCGGCAGCAACTCCTTGTATGCAGTTTGCATCTTCTAGTTTCGATGCTTCTTTATTTGAAATTATCATGAGCCTATTTAATGGCGGTACTTTGCACGTAATAGGGGAGCATATGCGGCTTGACCCAGCTGTACTTTCTGCGTATGCAATGAAGCACAACTTAGAAGTGGCTACCTTGCCGGCTTCTATGTTACAGACTTTGTCTGATTATTCATGGCCAAGTGCTTGTCGCATGATTATTGCTGGCGAAGCTTTTCCACCGGACTTGGCAAGAATTTGGGCTGAAAAAGCGCATGTGGTTAATGCGTATGGTCCAACAGAGTCAACTGTTTGGGCGACGTCACACTTATGTCATGAATATGAATCTATAAATGTACCTATAGGGAAGCCAATTGGAGGCATGCAGGCGTATGTGTTAAATGAATTTGGTCACCCTCTACCGGCTGGTGTGGCAGGGGAACTATACCTAGGTGGACCTGCGTTGGCTCTGGGCTATTTAGGTAACTCCCGCCTTACTGCAGAACAATTTATACCGAATCCTTTTACACAAGATAACGGTAGTCGAATGTATAAAACTGGAGATAAAGCACGCATAAATCTAAATGGGGAACTTGAATTTCTTGGTCGATTGGACTGGCAGGTTAAACTGCGAGGATTTAGGATCGAATTAGGTGAAATAGAGCAAGTCATTCAGAGTGTTGAAGGTGTAACTAATGCGGCAGTCGTTATCAAAAATGATCTAGTCAATGGTAGTAAAAGAGAATGGTTAGTCTGCTACTGTCAATTAGATGAAGAAACAACCTCTGAGCATGTAGAAGCGCAAATTTGCCAACAATTACCTGATTACATGATCCCAGGTGATTTTATTCAGTTAGCACAATTTCCGCTAACTATAAATGGCAAGGTTGACCGCAAAGCTTTAGAAGAAAGGGTTGAACAGACGGAGGTTAAAGTAACCGTTGCAAGCTCTGCTGAAGAATCTGTTTTATTGCGTGTTTGGCAGGATGTCTTTGGTCGTGAAGAAATTGGTATTGATGATGGATTTTATAGTTTAGGTGGCGATTCAATCTTGAGTATCCAACTAAGGGCAATGACTCAGAAAGAAGGGTTCGATTTTGAGTTAGAGGATCTGTTTGAACTGCAAACGATTCGTAAATTGGTAGCTAATTTAACTCGTTTTGGTGAAGATGCTGAACAGCAATCTAGCGTTATTGCGCCATTCTCCTTGATTGATAACAAGACTTCACAAAAACTGCTGAATAAATGTGAAGATGCGTATCCGTTAAGTCGAATGCAATCAGGTATGTTGTTCCATATGCAGTACAATGCAGATAGTGTTCGTTATCATGACGTTATGTACTACTTGCTGAAAGGGGCTATTCAACCAGAGGCCTTTAAAAAGGCGATGTCACTAAGTGTGGATCAAAACCCAATCTTACGCACTGCATTTGATATGTCTAGTTACGATGTGCCATTACAGTTGGTATATAGGCATGCTGAGCTTGCGTTCTATCATGAGGATATTAGTGCTCTTAATGAAGAACAGCAAAAGGAGCATTTGCTGCAATGGGAAAAAGCTGAAATTAACAATCCGTTTGCACTAGAAAAACCAGGACTAGTGCGTGTGTATATTCATCAAATGAGTGAACAGCACTATCGCCTTACTTTGAGTTGTCCACATGCAATCCTTGATGGTTGGAGTGCTGCAACACTGGTTTCGCAATTGTTAACATCGTATAAGTTGATTGTCGCTGGCCAGGATCCAACTTTAGAAAAGCCTAAACTTGGATATGTTGATTTTATTGCGTTAGAGCAGGAGTCTATCAACAACAGTGATGATAGATCTTATTGGGCTGACTATGTTGTCGATTTGGAGAAAAGTGACATTCCTCACACAGTCAATGCGTCGGAAGAGCTTACTACTACGCGATTAAACCTCGACGTATCGCCTGAGTTTAGTCGCCTTGTAGACAGTTTATCATCCAAACTTCAGGTAAGTACAAAAAGTATCTTCCTTAGCTTACATCTAAAAGCACTATCAATTTTAAGTGGTCAGGGAAATGTAACTACTGGCGTGATAAATCATGGTAGACCTGAAACGGAAGGTAGTGATGAAATCTTGGGTGTCTTTTTAAATAACTTACCGTTTAAGATGCAGGTAACTGATCATAGTAAATGGCATGATCTGATTGAAGATGTGCATCGACAAGAAAGAGAGCATGCGAGCCATAGACGATTCCCACTTTCAGAAATAAAAGCACTAGACGACGGACAAGAGCTTTTCGACGTTGCATTTAACTACACAGCATTTCGCCCTTATGAGTCAATGTCTGATGAGTGGTTGGGTAGTGGTGGTCACGATTACTCTAATTACTTGTTTGTACTTCAAGCTGGATTAAGTGCAGTGTCGGGAGAATACTATCTATTCATCGATGCCGATTGCACTAGAGTTGATGGGTTTTATGCACAAACCTATTGTCAGGTATATAAAGAAGTTATTGCACATTTTCTGCGAGACGGTGCAAATGAAAGTGATAGCGATCTGCTTGCGGTTCCTTTACCTGCAGAACATACACAGAAATTGTCTATGTGGGAAGGTGAAATAGGTGAGCCTAACAGTGATGTATGGGCAGCGTTTGAGGAGCAGGTCGGCAAGCATGGTG